>ENA-OWMY01000051-OWMY01000051.1-metagenome-genome-assembly--contig:-NODE-51-length-34225-cov-3.731109_pt1 | contig 34225 bp, 26 predicted proteins | sample MGYA00245358_ERZ651122 | MGnify/ENA primary metagenome ERZ651122 (study PRJEB26857, sample SAMEA4031752) | metagenome | biome: human; feature: oral; material: saliva | place: Philippines | collected 2014 | study...
ATCTTGAGCATATTGTATGCTCATACATTTTGGTAAAAAAGAGGCGTTATGCCCTATTCTTGTATGTACGAGGTCTGAGAAACTTCCCAACAATACATATTCAAAAGTAATTAGAATGCTAAAAAAGATTATCCTAAAAGGAGAGCAGAAAAGAGTTTTGTTTCTTCCTCCGACAAAGCCCATTCAAATAAAAGGTGTAGCAGGCAGTGGTAAGACTACAGTCGCTCTATACAGAGCAAAGCACCTATTAGAAACTCAAAATACACTTTTTAAAGAAGCAAAGATAGCTATTTTTACTTTTAACAAGACATTAGCAGCCTACATAAAAACAGTAAGTCCTTATATAAATGGTGGATATCAAAAAGACACTGACGAAATAAATCCTAAAACTCCAGATGGGTTAAATGTTACCATTGTGAATTTCCACAGTTGGGCTTATCACTTTGCTGGAATTGGATACGATACCACTATTCAGAAACCAGAACAAATCAATATTATAGAGAATATAAAAAGATCGGGGAAAGTAATAAACTCAAACCTACTAAATAAAAGCTCAGAATTTTTTCTAGAAGAGATTTCGTGGATAAAGGGTAAACTTTTCAATTCGAGAACGGAGTACTTAGAAGCAAAGCGTATTGGAAGAGGTATATCAGACAGAATTACTGCAAGTGATAAAGAAACAATATGGAGTATTTACACAATGTACAGTGAAGAGTTGAAAAATAGAGGAAAAAAAGATTTTGATGATTATGCGATAATTAGTTTACAAAAAATTGAAAACAATTCATCTTGGGAGCCGCCATTCACTCATATAATTATTGATGAAGCTCAAGATTTAAACAAAGCTCAAATTCTAGTTATTTCGAAGTTGGTCTCTCAAGAAACAGAGAGTATATCAATCATAGCAGATGCTGCTCAAAGAATTTATAAAAGTGGCTTTACTTGGTCTGAAGTTGGTCTAAATGTTCGTGGTGGTAGAACTATAGAATTTAAAAAGAATTACAGGAATTCTGTACACATTGCAAGGGCTGCGCTTTCTTTATTGGAAAATGAAGAAGACAAATCGGAATTCACAGTAGTTGAAACAACTCTTTCAGGTGGTGAAAAACCTACATTATCCCTTTTAGGAAGTTTTGCGGAACAACTTGCTTATTTGAAAGATGAGCTGCAAAACCTAAAAAATACAGGGAAAATAAATAGCACAATAGTTCTGCACAGAACAAATGATGGTGTAAATAGAATTCAACATTATCTTAACACTAATGGCTTTCAAACAGAACTTGTAAAATCAAACCAGCCCGTAAGATACGAAAGTGATAGTATTAAAATCAGCACTATGTCCTCCGTAAAGGGGTTGGAATTTGATAATGTGTTTATTATGGATTTGACAGATGAAATAATTCCTTATCCTCCAGGATTTATCGAGACAGATGACGAATTTCACATTTCTACTGAAAGGAGGCTATTATACACCTGTATGACTAGAGCAAGAAATATTCTCTTTCTAATAGGTGATAAGAACAATCCATCAAGATACATTGCCGAAATTGATGCAAATTTTCTAAATAAAGTATCAACACTTCCTTCTGAATGTGCTTTAAACGATGATTACTTACCTTTCTAGTTATGGATAAAAAAGCGGACTACATATATTTTCAAGAAGAAATATCAAAACGAGGAATAGAGTTTCTGATACACTTTACGCCAACTATTAATCTTTATAGTATACTAGAACAAGGCAAGCTGATGTCAAGAAAAACTCTCGAAAATTTAGATATTGAGCAATTCGACATATTGGACTATGCCCAATTTACTGATAATGTTAGATGCGATGATAAAGGCTTTATCAATTTATCCATTTCGGGACCAAATACGTTCCTCTTTTCAAAATTTCAGGAGAGAACTAAAGATGATATGACGATAGATTGGTGCATCTTGAAAATTGATCCAAAATATATCTATGAAAAAGAAACGAAATTTTCAGTAACAAATGCTGCATCAAATGTTGCAAAGGCTATAGGGGTAACGGGAGACTTGGATAAATTTAAAATGCTATTTGCAAATAGTATTAATATACCCTATGGCATTCGTGGCAAAATTAATTCAAAGTACCCAACGAATGTCCAAGCTGAGGTTCTGGTAAAAAAGGATATACCTGTTGAGAGTATTATTGAAGTATGTTTTAATTCTAGAGAAAGTTTTGCATCTGCTAAAGCTGCATTGTCAGAGTTTGATACAAGTAATTTTGTTGTTGATATGGAGATTTTTTCACCAAATAGAACATTATGAAACCTGAAACCAAATATAAAGGAGCAATAAAACTTGCTGCAATTGGGGATGCCCTTGGCTGGATAACAGAATTTGAAAGGAACTCTGATACCTTAAAGTCAAAATACGGGACAGTTCATGTTTCTAAGTTTTATGATTGGGAAAAGAAAGTTGGTGGAAAGTTCAATGGATACATAGATAAATTAAAAAAAGGGTCATATTCCGACGATACCCAACTAATGCTTTCTGTAGCGAGGTCTATTATGGGAAATGGTGCTATTGATCGTGAATATTTTTCTAAAGTAGAATTACCAAGTTGGATTTTGTATGCTCGTGGAGCAGGTAGAACCATAAAAAATGCCGCGAGAAAAATTGAACGGAAATCAGCGAAATGGAATAATAATTTTTTCACCTATAAGGCTGGCACCATAACGATTGACTACAGAGAAAGTGGTGCAAATGGAGCAGCAATGCGTATTCTTCCTATTGCTCTTGCAAATTTTGGAGACATTGATAAAATCAAGAAAGAAATTTTTGCAAACAGTATTGTGACACATGGTCACCCAAGGGCGATTATTGGTGCAATGCTTTATGGCTATGCAGTTCATACAATTCTAAAATTTCTTCCTGAACACTTTTCTTATAAAACATACTTAACTGAGCTTGGAAAAAACATTCATCAAAAGCTTTCAATCCCTTTTATTAAGGAACATGATTTTGATAGTTGGGAAAATGAATGGAATAGTAAAGCCCAAATATCATTCACAGATCAATACCAAGTAGTACTTGACGAGACACAACAGTATTTGCGCAATATTTACAAATGCCTGAATCATAATATAGATGACGAAACAGCTCTCCGTATATTGGGTTGCTATAATTTGGATACAAAGGGTTCAGGAACTTCTACTGTAATTGCTGGTATTTTTCTTTGTTGTAAATATCATAATGAACCGATAAGGGGTATAGAACAAGCTGTTAACTTGATTGGAACTGACACTGATAGCATTGCTGCTTTCGTAGGTGGATTAATAGGTTCACTACATGGTACTTCTATTATTCCTGATAGATATAAATTAATTCAAGATTCTGATTACCTTGATAATGTTGCTGTTAGACTTTTGAAAATATCTGAGAATCGTGTAGTAAAAGAGAAAGTTCAAAATTATCTGGGCTTAAAATCAATCAATACTATAACTGATGATAACTTTGACTTAAATGAATCTATTTATTTCGAGCCTCTTGGCAGAGGAAAGATAGTACATATTGACAGGCAAAATACTTTAACTAAAGGGAAGTATAATCTGTTGATTGATGTTGAATTTGATTTGGGGCAGAGTTGCAGGTTTGCTAAGTTAATGAATAAAGAACGTAAAACTCTCCCAAGCTCTACATGTTCTGATTTTCAAGAAAAAAAGCATCAAATAAAGGTATTCTCCTCGGAGACTCAAAATTGCATAGACCTTTTTATGAGAGAGTTAAATCAAGAACAGCAGAAACACTTTAATGATATTCTAACTTTGATTCAACTAGAATATGATGATTAACTAATTTGTCTCGTGTTTATAATTTCTGTGTTAGCGACTATTGCATTAATGGACAAAATTGGTAATGGTCATCATTGATATGGATTTTAAACAAGGCGAAGATCAGGATTAAAACATTCTTCGCCTTGTTTCTTTGTTACTCGGTACTGTCCTATAAAAGTGTGTAAGTTCCATTTTTTATCTTATTTTATATCCAAATACAAAGATAATAAAAATATGGGCTTACACACTTTTATAGGACAGTACCAAATCTCTCGAACACCAATAGTAAAGAAGAACAGCCATATCAAAGCACTCCGGCTTCGATATGGCTGTTTTAAGTAGGGTTACTTTGTGCAACCTATAATATAGAACGGCTTACATTTCCTTTTCAGACTGCATCGTTACTTCTATTCTGCGGTTGCTCTTGATAAGGTTGCGGGCAATACGCTGGATGTCGGCAGCTGTGATGTTGTGCACGATAGCCTTGTAGTCCTTGTCAAAGTCAACTCCGTGGCGCAGCTGGTTGTATATCACGTAGAGCCAGTAGTCGTTGGTAACAGAAGACTGGTCGTATTGCTTTAAGAGATATTCTTTCACCTTCTGCAGACTTACTGCCTCTGGACCCTTATTCGCAATGTGCTCAATCTGCTTTGTGATGATTGGCATAACCATGTTATACTTGTCTGGGTCGGTATCAAAGGCAATCTTTAAGAGAGCGTGAGGATTACTTGTTGCGTTCAGACTCTGCTGCAGTTTCACACCATACACTCCACCTTTCTCCTCACGGACAGAGTCGGTATAGGCGATAGACAATACACGCTTGAAGACGTCGAGTTCTAAATCAGACTTCGCTGTATAAGGTTCGTCCCATGTGTAGAAGATGGTTACACGTGCCAATGGGGTCTTCATCTTCTTTTCAAAGCGGTGGGTTTCGTTACAGTTGCGCACGTCAGGATAAGTCTTCGCAAAGGTTTCCTTCTTACCTGTTGATGGCAGTGAAGCAATGTATTGTTCCAAGAGAGGGCGCAACTGAGCGATGTCAATGTTACCCATGATAATCATCTTGAAGTTAGAAGCATTGCTAAAACGCTCCTTATAAATCTCGAGAACACGGTCATAGCTTACCTTGTCAAGCGAAGCAGCCTTAAGTGGTTGTACACGTGGCGAATTACCATAAACGATGGCTGCGATAGAGTCGTTGTAGCTAACGTTAGGACTTGCCTCACGGTTGGTGAGGAAAGAGCGCATACGGTTAATTTCTGACTGGAACGCCTGATCATCACGACGTAAGTTTGTAAAATACAGGTAAGTAAGTTCAAAGAGTGTGCGGATGTCTTTGATAGAGGAATTACCGCTGATAGACTGTGTTTCATTGCCTACACCAGCATTGATGCGAACGGTCTTACCTGCTAAGAATTTGTTGAGTTCTGTTGCGCTGAAACGACCAACGCCACCTTCCTTTACAGCAGCTGAGATAAACTGTGTGTTAATCAAGTCCTTGACAGGATAGAGGGATGAACCACCTTCTGCAAAGAAGTTTAGCGTTACGGCATCCTTCTGGTAGTCGGTCTTCTTGAAATATACCTTCACACCATTGCTCAGAGTGATTTCTGTTGTTCCGTGTAAGCCAGCTTTCTCACTCTTGATACGTCCCTTCTTCGGTAACGTCTCTATAAGTTTATCGTCCAACTTCTTCTCAACATACTTAGGATAGGTTTTTGCCTGTGCATCGAGAACCATTTGCTCAAACTGCGCATCTGAGGGAACATTTACGCCTGCTTTGTCTGGAGAATAGACAACAAGCACTTGATTCTTATTCGTGATAGCCTCACGCATAGCAGCATTCACCTCGTCGAGTGTCACCTCGTTAAAGAATTGATCATCCAATTGCTTGTCGTATGCTTCGGTGGTGATGGGTTCATTATCGAGGAAGTTCTGCTTAGCGCGACGCACATAATAAGCGTTGCGACGATCGTTACGCTCATTGTATTGGCGGTCAATCACCTTCTGGCGGAAAGCTTTAGCACGAGTGAGTTCTGACGGAGTAAAACCGTGCTGACGAATCTGCTCTATTGTACCCACTGCTGCATCGAAAGAACCCTTTACATCTTCCTGACGAGCACCAAAGGAAAGAACAAAGGCATCTTTTGTACGACTGATCAAGAATTGACCCATACGTGCAGAAGCACTCAAGCAAGGCTTTGGATTCTTGTCCTGCATCTCGTTAAGGCGTTCGCCAATCATATAAGAAACCAAGTCGTCAACATATCCGTCTCGCTGATACTTTACAGTAGACTTCTCTGCATCTGGTGTAGCCTCACGCTTCATATAAAGTGTAACGAGCATGATAGGCTGTTCAGAATCTTTCAGCGAAACCACAATCATCTTGTCGTTGTCGCTTACTGGGAAGTATTCACGATGAGCAGCATTCTCAGGCATTGGGATGGCAGAGAAGACAGACTGTATCTTCTGTTCCATCTTGTCTACGTCAATATCACCCACAACGATGATTGCTTGTAGGTCTGGGCGATACCACTTGTGGTAATAGTCGCGAAGTGCCTTGTAAGGAAAGTTGTCAACAATCTCCATCTTACCGATTGGCAGACAGTCCTCATACTTTGTACCACGATAGACGATTGGCGATGCCTCTTCCATTAGACGTTGTGAAGCCATACCTGCACGGCGTGTACGCCACTCTTCGTGGATAACACCACGCTCTTTGTCTATCTCCTTGTCCTCAAGGTCCAAGTAGTGACTCCAGTCGTGGAGGATAAGTAGGGTAGAGTCGATGGTAGATTCCTGCTTTACAGGTACTGAACTGACGTTGTAAACTGTTTCGTCAACAGAGGTGTAGGCGTTGAGGTTGGTACCGAACTTAATACCATGTGCTTCACACCAATGTACGATACTTGGTGAAGAAGCAGTGTTCTTGAAGTTCTTACTACCATTGAAAGCCATGTGCTCAAGGAAGTGAGCCAGTCCTCTTTGGTTAGGTTCTTCGAGAATACTTCCCACACGCTGTGCAATGTAGAAGTCGGCTATTCCTTTCTCCTTAGCATTGTGGCGTATGTAGTAGGTCATACCGTTCTTCAACTTACCTATGCGGAAGCTGTTGTCGGTACTGACATTCTGCGCCATAGCACCTGTTACGAGGAGCAGGAGTACAAGCGCATTGATAATTCTTTTGTTTATTAACATAATATGTGATTGATTCCTTTTATAATTCTTTTATGTCTGTTTGGTAATTACTCTGGGTTGGCTGTCATCTTACTAAGGCTTACTTGCTTTGGTCTTAATAGCATATTGCGCTCTTTTAAGTGCTCCGCACGTGTGGTGCGGAGGCTCAGCACCACTTGTGCGAACGCTTAGCACCATTCGTGCGGACCAATAGTAAGACTGTTAGAAGGTGCAACCAATAGTCAGTTTGCCCGTTGAATAGTTCCTTCCTATGAGGTAAGCGTTGCCGTCATTGGTGTGGCGATGGGTAAAGTCGAAGGCTGTATAGGTCTTCATCTTGGTGCCTGGAAGGACAAAGGCATATTTAAGTCCGAGTTGGAGGGAGTATTGTGGGTCTGTAAGATACTTATACTCACGATACATCAGTACGTCCATCGTAGGAAAACCGTTCTGCTTGTCAGATGGTTTAGCTAATGTTCCATCCTCGAAAGCATCGCCCTTTCCCTTCTTATAGGCAAAGCCCGCCTTTAATGACAATACTCCTTTGCGGAAAAGAAGGTTACGTGTAAGACCTGTGTAAGCCTCCATCGTGCGGATATCCTGACGGCGGAAGTAAGGATAGCTGTAGCCTGTCTGCTTACGTTGTGCGATGTTCGCACCTGCTTCTACCGTCCAGAGAGGTAACTCGTTTATAATGCCATAATAGCCAGTATAGCCAAGATGCGCATCATTCCACGCCTTATTGGCACTCTTTACCGGGTCAAGATACTGATAGAAGTAGGCTCCCTGTTCATTTTTGTTAGAACGATAAGCATTCATCTCGTTGACAAGGTTCTCACTTGAGAAACTAAAGTCAAGATGATGTACCTGCTTATCGAGGTTCAAAGTTAGGCGTGTTTGGTAGTCATAGAAATGGCTGTGATGATTGGTGTGAACAATCGTATAGGGTGACTTCCTACCATAATAACCCTTTCGATAAGCCATATCCAAGTGGTTAAACCATGAGAGGTGTGGGAGGATTTCCCAGCCAAGTTGTAGACCTAATCCATGATATTCATTGAGCATAGGTTGCTCCCTATTGCTATCAGTAAAGCCCGAACTGCTGAAGGGTTCCGTCTTACCAATCCATGGACCATAGTTGATATAAGACGTAAACTCCTGTGCATTTGAAGCGTAGGTACTAAAGATTACGCTCTCTGTGTTCCGTCGGTAAGTATAGTTAAGACCAAGACTAAAAGGCTGTAACGGTACATAGATGCCAGTAGTGAGGGCTAAATCCATTAGCTTTGTCTTATGTCTTAAATCCTTATACTTAGCAACGTTTGCTGCAGTGAAGTCCACCTTTGTACCAATGGCAAGTCCTTTATATATCTCCCAAGACAATGCGCCTATAAGATTATAGGTGTCACGATGCTTTGTGCCAGCATGATTGAGCGAGTCTTCTACGATATCAAAGGGCAGACGCTGAGTCTGTATGAATGCTGAACTAGTCATGTTGCGCCCAGAGAAGTTGTCATAACGCATACTCCCCGATAGGACAATCCTGTCCGTCAAACGATAGAATGAAGACACGTTGGCACCTGCCTGTACGGTACGTGGCGACTCGTCATAGTTGACAAAGCCTCCCTTGCCATATTGTGCATAGACTTCAGCCAAGGAAATGTTCTTTGTCTTAAATCGTACTAAGGCTGCAGCATTGTCACTTCTCAGCCATGCATCGCTATTGGCAACGAAGCTAAAATCACGATGGAGCAGACTATCCTTAGCCTGCTCCTGTGCGTTGAGACTAACAGAGAGGGATGCTCCTGCCAGTATAAGTGTCATGAACCTATATCTCATCTTACAGGTTATGTTCTTTTACCATCAATTTTATTAGTCTCTAAGTGAGAACTGTTTGCGCTCGTGGAAGTCAGCAGTAGAGTTGTTTGTGTCCATGTAGACAATCTTTGCTCCATTCTTCATAGAAGCTTCAGCATCAATGCCACTTGGGTCAGTGCCATACTGAGTGCTATAAACCAACTTAGCTGTATTGCCTTCAATCTTCTTTGTCGCTTCAGCATCCACGTTACGATATACACTATGACCAAGTTTGATAGTCTGCTTTACATAACCAGCATCCACGTCAGCACCGAAACGCTTTTTACTCTTACTCTCATTAATTTTCTCATAGACCTCAACACCGTCAATTATCCAGTCTGTTGGGACCTTTAATACAGCATTTATTTTGTTCTGGGCTTTGCCTGGTGCGTATGTGATATTACTTGCATCGTTTGCGAAAGCGGCAGGTGTTGTGTTCTTTGTTTGGAAGATAAAGAAGCCAGGAGAAGTTGCACTAAGTGGCCAAGCATTAGCCTGTCCATATTCTACAGCCTTAAGGTATTGGCTGGTAGGGATAACGTCTGCTGGTGTTGGATAGTATTTTGGATTCTTAAAACCAGACTCTGGGTCGTACATAGTATAGTAGTCTTTATTGGCATAGTTGATACTCTGTGGGTAGGTCTTAGTATTATCTATTGCGCCCATACAGCTGATAACAACCTGTGAATAAGGCTCGATAACCAATGAATTCTGGAAGTACCATATACCTGCAGTTGCTGGAACCCAGTTCTGAGATACGTATGATGGCTCTGTTGCACCTGCACTATACCATGCATTTGCAGCATGTGCATTGTATGGATCTAACATACCAATAGCTAAGTTGCTGATTACTGCTGTCTTACCACCATTGTTGTACAGGATAAAACCCTTGTCCATCTGGAAGAAATTCTTGGGATCGTTTTCAATTGGTACACCTGTCGTGTACAATTCTTTGATGATAACTTGGTCAGCATTCTGATCAGGCAATTGGAAAGTAACGTTCTTTACATCTGATGCTTTGATGACTTGTACAGTACCATCGTTATGTGTCACAACCATGTTCCATACTTGTGCATTGATGTTGCCAATGAAAGCGAACATGGCAACAAGGAGAAGTAATATTTTCTTCATATCTTTTTCTATTTAATTTCTAATGTTATTCTTATTTATTCATAAACTTAAAACTCTTTGTTGGTGTACGGAGGATGTAGACACCCTTAGGTAAAGACGAGAAATCAAGGGCAACTCGTCCCTCACCATCTGCTGTTACAGAGCTGATTTGTGTACCATTTAGATTGTAAATGGCAACTCTTGCGCCTGCTTTCAACCCACTTACCTCAGCATTACTGAAAGAGAAACTTGGAGTAGATGCCTCACTTTTTGGGTCATTTGCAGGAACGTTATTGATGCTTGTTGTAACTTTCTTCTCAGTGAAATGGTAGTCCTGCACGCCTGTCAGTGCTGTTGTGACTTTCTGATCCTTACAAGTAATAACAAGGTCGTTGCCTTCTATGGTTATAACAGGAAACGATTCCAAAGCAAACTCTGTCTTTGTTCCATTCGTCTCGGTCAAGACAAGGCAGGTTATCATCTTCTCTTGTACTGTCTGTGCAAAGCCACTAAGGGGTATGAACGACAGTGTCAAAGCGATAAGCCCTATAAAACTTATTTTCTTCATAAACATTGTTTTTAATTTATACTATCTTTATTTCTCTTTTAATTTATGATACGTTTCTTCGACATTACTAATGGTAAGGTTACCACGCGAGGAGAGTCTACGGCAACGACTACCTGCGACTTGGCACCATTGAAGAAGTAACGGTAATCTACTGTCTCCTTTCTTGCAGAGCTGCTGACCTTATACAACCCAGAAGGAACACTGAAGTGAGCCACTCCCTCAGCGTCTGTACTATCAACGAAGGTGCTTGCCACCGCATCTTGTAACTCCACACGTAAGCCTTCATAAGAACCGTCATAAGTGCTGGGGAATTCTAACTTCACATCGAAGTTAACTACCTTAATGCCCTCCTCATAATCAGCACACGAGATTAACATTGTCATCACGCATACTGCAAGTAAACAAAATATCTTTCTCATTATATCTTCAATCTTAATGAAAGTCCATAATAGAAGCTCGGAACATACCCACTACCAAAGAGACTTGTCTCAAGTCCCGTCTGTGATGAGTGTACTTGAGCAAGCGTGTTGAAGAAGTTATTGGCATAAAACGATATAGATACGTGCTTACCAATTTCTTTTGTCACACTCAAATTAGCCGACCAGAAGGCACTCAGCTTATTTGGATTCAACGTGTAAGGATAGTTTGTTCGCACAACCAACTGTGTCAGATCGTTGTATAATCCTCTGTCATTCGTTGCTGCCCAACGTAATTTCTCTGCAAAGGGAACCAGTGTTTCTGGTGCATCCCATGTGCTGTAATACTCTGGATAGACGATAACTGTCTGATTTTCTGCCTTACCATTGTAAGCCTCACCAAAGTATTCATTGCCACTATTCACAACATATCCTCGACTGCTGGTAGCTCTACTATATGTATAGAGTGAACTTTCCAAACGCAAAGCTACGATAAGTCGAATCTTTGGTATGTGTGTCGTCAATGTGACATTCATATCTACTTGACCACTAACAGAGCCATTTGATGGTGAAGCATTGGCGGTATAATTGGTTGAAGTAGCTGCACCACCACGATAATAACCAATATACTGATAGAGTCTACCGTCTGATTGACGTGTGTTAAGACTTACAGGTACATCCGCAAAGAGGGTTTCGTCCTGCGCCTTATAATGATAATACTTACCATCAACACGTACCTGTGTGCGGAGCAACTTAATCTGCTTGAAGTCTACAATCCATTCTAAGCCATAGCGACTCAATGGGTCAGCATTCACATATTTCGTATTGGTGACGTAGGTGTTACGTTCGTCATAACCGAGAACGACTGGGGCTTTCGTCCCACTGGCATCACTTACCGTCACAATACCTGTCTGTGGGTCAATCGTAAAGAGGCGATTAGCCACATCAATACCGCTCGCTTGAAGTTTAGCAGGTGATGTGTACTTATAGGTGAAAGGTGTGTAAGTGTTTGTTGCCATGTAAGGATTGAAAGTCTTACTATGGAAGAATGAAAGGTTGATGTCTGCAATTTTTGTTCTCAGTTCCACACCTAAATCCCACTGGTTGGCATATTGCCATTTCAAGTCAGCATTGTATCGTGCCTTTGAAGGGTAGGTGTAGTAGGCGTAATAAGAGCGATTATTAGCATCACTGGTAGATGAGAATGCCAACATATCACGATAAGATGGAGAAGGGTAGAGTACTTGGAAACTTGGAAGTTTCACGCTCTTGCCCCATCCTGAATGTAAGCTAAGACTATTAATCCAACTATCTTGTCCAAAGCGAAGCACGTAACGCATATTCAGTCGTGGCGAAAGACTACCTACTGTTCCATACTCTGAGCCAGGAATAGAGGTAATATCTTCACGTACACCTGCTGTCAGTTCAAGGTTCTGTTTGGCATTAATAGCCATTGAAAGCTTGTCTTCAGCATAGAGTGCCATATTGTTCAAAGCGGGAAGGGCATCAAAACGATATTCACGCCATGTTGGTGCATAGCGCATATTCTCGTAGTATGTTCCCTTTCCCTTATTCCTACTGCTGGTCCATTCAGCACCAACAAGTAGGCGATTGCGGAACTTTCCAAATGATTTGTTCCAATTAGCCTTTAGCTTCAAGCTATAGGTTAATGGCTTGGAGTCGCCAAAACCACGCAGATACCAATAGCCTGTAGGACCAAGGATGATGTTGGCAGAAGGGTTCTTATCGTAGTCTTCAGCAATGTTATATCCTTCCGTCAAGGTGTGTATATAAGGTTGTGTAGAACTACTACTCTCGTTGCTATAGCTTTCTGAGCGTTTGTCAGCGTAGGTGAGGGCTGCTGTAAAGTTGAGATTGGTTATCCATGACTTGTTTAGCAACCAGTCAAGGCGCACATTAGCTCCCACATTATTATCCTTAACCTTATAGTAACTGTCCAAGTTACGGTCTGGGTCAGCCTTTGAATCATAGCCTCCCACGCCTCCATTCAGACCGATGTCCAAGGTAAGCGGTTGTGTCTTCTTCATAAAGACATTCATATAGTGCAGTGATAGCACATTGCGCTGATAAGCAGTGTAAGGCGATGCTGCATCCGAGAAAGAGCGTGCGTGCTCAAGGGAGAAGTTGATAAGTCCAGCGTTCTTGCCTAAGTCTAATCCTTTGTGAAGGGCTATTTGGCGAGTGTGTTGATTGATACTTCCTTCTAAGATGAAAGGTGAACTGCCTCTACGTGTCTTCACTTTTACTACACCATTGGTGAGGTCGCCGTATTCTACAGAGGCAATACCGGGTACTACCTCCACACTTTCAATGTTAGAAGCACTTACCCCCCGTGTGCTCACACCAGTTGTTTCACCCATCATAGCATTGTTGTTCAGACGAACACCATCCACCTCAATGGCTGTACCAAACGACGCGTTGCCTCGCTCTGATGAACCGCTACGCAAAGTAAGCTTGCTATCGTTCATCAAAGAGGGGTTCACACTCTTACCGCCCGGCAGGAGTTGGGCAATATCGCCCAAAGTCATTATCTGTTGATTGTCTAATGTCTTACGGTCAATGGTGTAAGAGGTTGTTATCTCGTCTTTCTTTCGATGCGCAACAACCTGTACTTCATCGAGTTGAAGGTTGTCTTCGGCAAGGCGCACGTTGAGCGTGGCACCATCAGCATTAATGGTGACAACTACTGTTTGTTCTGCATAACCAAGACAAGATATTACCGCTGTACACTTTCCTTTCGGTACGTTTTTTATCGTGAAACAACCTTTTTCGTCCGTAAAAGCGTATAAGCGATTTTCCTTCAATGTGACTGTTGCGTAAGCGATAGGCTTACGATCATCTTTCCCAACAACACAACCTGTAAGTGTCTGTGCTATTCCATTGATACTTAGTCCGCAAAATACAATAGACGCTATTATCCTATTCGTGAAGTCCATGATTTGCAAAGATAAGATGATTTAACAAACTCTACAATACTCAAAAATAGGTATTTATTTGCTTTTCTTTATGAATAGAAATGGATTTTATCGTATTACCTAAGGTTCTTCTGATATATGGAGTGACAAGGACCATTCTAATACAAGAACAAAACAATTACATATCTTATAAGAATAGTTTTGTTTTAAGTTGCTGTCACTTTTAACATTTCATGCAAAGCTACTGCAGAAGAATGAGTTAGGTGGCTACTTAGAATGACATTAATGACAGCAAAATTTGTTTTAGGTGAATTGTTTCTAACCCAAACGGTTTAGTTAATTATAATTAAAATAAACGGGAATTTATTGTATTATAGATTTTAAACAATAACTTTGTATTGCTTTGAAATAACTAAAAATAACTTTTAAAATTAAAGATTATGAGACTATTTTTAATTCAATTGTTAGCCAAGCCAATGATGGCAAAAGAGCAGTTTTAGCTGCGGCAGGACTTCTTGTAGCAACCCCAGCGTTTGCCTTGTTCGGGAAAAATGAATTAGCATACAAAAGGCCAGTGATGTAAGGCAATTCAAATCTGGCAGTATTTATAGTAATATTCCTATTAGCTATCTTTTGACTTTAATTAGCATTAAATTGAAAAGATACAAAGAAGCTATCTCGTATCTTAATGATTTTGTGTCTCTTGACTTTGTGTCAAACAAAGAATATTATCAGGCTATAAAAGAAATTCTAAATTATCGGATTAAACACAAATATAGCCTTAAACATCAAAAGTACAATGATAAGATTGAAGCCGATATTTCTGATGAAAATATATTCAAAGATTTATTTATCCCTTTATGTCCTAAATGTTCAGATTGTAAATTAACTAATGATTGTCTGACAAAAGGCATGTATAAACTCCAGGATTGTATTAATGAAGCTTCTCAAAATATCAGACAAGAAATACTTGAGATATATGAATAATACAACTGCACTTTCCGTGCATCATTTGAAAAAGACTTTCAGGACCTCATCCAATAGGAATGAGGTCCTGAAAGATGTGAATATCGTTTTGGAGAAAGGCGTTGTCGCCATCCTGGGATCGAATGGAGCAGGCAAGACGACTTTTATCAAATCCTGCACAGACCTGCTGGACTATGAAGAGGGGAAGATAGAATATTTCGGGAAAGACCTCCAGACAATGAGCAAGGAAGAAAAGAACAGGACCTTTGCGCTGCTGTCTGAAGGTAGCCGGAACATCTACTACAAGCTGACGCCATGGGAAAACATAAAGTATTTCGCCGCCGTGCGTGGCATCCCGTTCAATGCCGTAAGTAGTCAGAGCAAGGAACTCCTCAACGAATTAGGATTATACGACAAAAGGAATCAGCTGGTAGAGAATCTGTCTCGCGGGATGCAGCAAAAGGTCGCCATCATCTGTGCGCTGAGCATGAACACCCCCGTCGTATTCCTTGATGAGCCGACCCTTGGGCTGGACATTGAGAGTGCATTCGGGCTGAGCAGTTTCCTGTCATCCCCGGAAATCACTTCAAACAGATTGATCATCATGACTTCTCATGACTTTAACTTCATAGAACGCACCGCCCGGCAGATATTCAAGCTGCAAGACGGAGTCATGAAAAGGAAAGAAGATACAGCGAGCTTCGACAACTCTTTCATCCTTAAAATCCTGCATCCCGATATTGACAAGTTACAGGCCGCCAGATATGAAATCCTGGAACGGCACGACCTCTATTGTACAATCAGACTTCTCACCACTGCACTCCTATTGGGCAAGGAAATCGACAGACTGAACCAAAAAGGACACGAGGTGACAAGCGTGGAAATAGAAGGAGAGAACCTAAAAGATTTTTATTTAAACTGATTCATCATGATATATTTCTGGGGACTTTTGAAGGCAGAGTTTGTCAAATCCATCAAATTGACTTTCAGGTATAAATTCAACACGCTGTTCAATATTCTCTTCTGGGCTGTGCTCATGGTATTGCTCTCCCATGTCCTCCTCTGGGGGAAACCAGAGGTCAAGACATGGGCGTTTATCTGCTCGTTCATGATCTGGCTCATCGCCAACAACTCTTTCATCTCCGTGGTGGATTCCATCGTGTCGGAGACTGTCCAGGGAACAATAGAACAGCTGTATCTCAATTCAAGATCTTTCTTTACATTACTTCTGGTCAAGGGGCTTGTGTCAAGTGTGATTACCATCATCCAGTCCGTTCTCACACTGTTTATCTGCGTTCTTCTGGTCCCTTCCGTGCAAGTGGTTTTTTTCATCCAATGGCTCTCTGTACTTCCGCTGTTTCTCATATCCATCTTCTCCCTTATAGGTCTGGGAATCATGTGCGCCTCACTGGCATTAAAATACAAGAGCATATCGTCATTCTACAGCATGGTATCCTCCATCGTCTTTGGTATCCTGACCTACGGGGCAGTCTTTATCTCTTCCAAGACAGCACTCACGTTGCTGTTCCCCTTTGCAGAGGCAAATGCGGCCATACAGCAGTTGTTGCTCCGTGGATCATCTTTGACACCGAATACCCTGACGGTCATTTTCTGCAATGATGGATTATACTTGCTCTTAGGGTATCTCTGTCTGAAATTCTTAATCATCAAGAGTAAAGAAAGCGGTTCACTGTCAAAATTCTGAAGACAGCCTGCAACGGCTTCACTCCTTGGTCTCATCAATGTAATGGTTCATAAAGGACAAGGTAGAATCCGACTCCTTGCTATCTGGTCAAAGCACATGAATTTCTTTATAAATAGGAAATTGATTTTATCATATTAGATAAGGTCCTTTTGATATATGGATTGATATGGGGCAGCCCAATGTGTTAGAAGAAACGATATCTAACACTTTATGAGTAGTATATTTTTGTAAGGATATAAACCGCCTAAAAGAGTGGTGTTAAGCCTCCGCACTATTGGTGTTTACCATCCGCACCATGCGTGCGGAGCCTCCGCACGTTTGATAAGAAATTGCATCTGTTATATTGAAGTTCCTCTTGCAGAAGTAAACTTTATCATTTCTTGTAAGGGATAATCATCTAAGAAATAGATGCTACACCCCAAAAAAGAATAAATAAGATGCCTAAAGCGACGGATGTAAACCTAATTATGTGGTCTTTAACGATACTCCCATTAAACAAGACGAGTCCTATAACGCTAAGTAAGAAGAAGATAAATACTTTTTTATAAGTATAAAATACAACATCAAGAAATATCCAGAACGAGGAGCGAGGATTGTTTATTTCGCTTAAACCAAAATAACGGTTAGTTTGTTCGGTGGTTGCGTTATGTTCGTTATTTAGTGTGTAGAAAATAACTTTCTCCCCCTTTTTCCCATCGTGTTGTAATGTCATCCACCAGCCCGGTCTACTTGTTGAATAGATAGTTGTATCTCCTTCTATTTTTAAGCAAGCTTTTGTCGTTTTCATGCTTGTACTATACCACATATCTACAACACCCTCTTTCTGTTGTAGATTTTTGTAATCAGATATAGGTCTTTTTATGACATAATAATTAATACAAAGGCTAAGTATGATAAGCACTATCGCTATTAATTTTGTAAGTGTCTGATGTTTCAATAATAATGATTTTTCTTCTGTTCTCATCTTTTTTTTGATTTGTTGCCATGTTGAGGCTCTTTGTTCTTTGGTCAAATTAAGATGTTGTAGCCAAGCCTATAAGAAATAATGTCAGTATCCAAGAAGCTGTTCTGATAATTTTATATTTAGTAGTTTTGTCATGATATAGAGGCTATAATAAACATAAGAAAACTTACACCTAAAACCACAATGCTTAAAGGTAGGACAAAACGGTCTCGGATTATTTGAAAGTTAAAAAGGATTATTCCGATGATACCAAGAGCCAACCAAATAAGAACGGGTTTATAGCAAGGAAAAAGCACATCAAAGAATAACCAAAATGAAGTTCGTGGGTTATCTTTCTCGCATAATCCATAGTAAGGTATTCCTTCTTTCTCATTTTTTACTTCATCCTTAACAGTATAGAAAGCAACAGTTTCACCCCTTTTCCCATTATGTTGAAAACATAGCCAGCCATCATAACGTTGAGTTATATACATATTAGTGTCATTATTAATTTTTAGAGTAGCATCGTTAAACTCTCCACCTGTATGATCCCAATAGGAAACAACTCCTTCTTTATACTCAAGGTTGTCTATTTTGTGGCATGTGTTACTTATCGTAACAAAGTCAACATATAAACAGCAGCAGATGAAAAACAAACCGATAGTATAAGATGTTTTCCTATAGCTTAGAAAGAAACTTTTAGCTTTTTTTTCTATTAGGGAGATATTTATTTTCATATATTATTTATTGCCATTTTGAGGTTTCTTGTTCTTTGGTCAAATTAAGATGTTGTAGCCAAGCCTATAAGAAATAATGTCAGAAATGGGAGTATCCAAGAAACTGTTCTGATAAACTTGTTTTTTACGGTTGTCATATTAAAATAGAGGCATCCAACTATGCCAGGGATGAATAAAAAAATATTTGATTCAAATATATAGCTTAGAATGTCCATAAATAGCCAAAAGGTGTGGCGAGGAGAGTCTATTGTTCTCAGTCCAAAATAGCGTATTTGGTTTTTATTATCTCTTTTTATCTTTTCGTTAGTATAGAACATAACTTTTTCTCCCTGCTTACCACTATGTTGTAAGCATAGCCAACCACCAAACCTCTCTGTCGTATAAGTGTTACTATCATATTTTATATTCATGGTTGCAGTATTATATTTTCCTCCTGTACGCTCCCAATAAGATACAACACCTGTTTTGCGATTGAGGTGTTTGTAAACGTCATAGGTATTATATAATGCCAATGATAGCACACATAGTCCACATAATATAAAGATAATTGCAATACAGCTTGTTAAGACTTGATGTGAAATGAAATAACTTCTTAATGGTAAAAGTTTCTTTCCAATATTCATTTTGTCTTTACATTATATTTATGGATCAACATTTTTCGAGTGATATAACCTATTATATTGCTCTTGAGATTCTCCCTAACCCTTTTAGTATATCTGTAATAATTAGATACTCACTACATGCTCTACCTTTGTATGTCAATTCTAAAGTAATTCACTTAAAATAAATGTTACTGTCATTTCTGTCATCCAATGTTGTATCCTAACTGATTAGTTTACAGTGGGGTTACATGAAATGTTAAAAATGACAGCAACTTAAAATAAAACTATTCTTGTAGGCTGTGTAATCGTTTTAGTCTTGTTGGGGCTTTGTCACTCGGTAGATTGGAAGGACGCTTTATCTTGAGGTTAGATAGTTCTTTAGAGGACTAAAGAATCTCTAAGACCTCTTGTACATCCTTAATATTCTTCATATTTTCAACGATAAACTGTACATCCTTGCGGTCGTGGACTTGCATCTCAATCGTTCCGTCAAAGATTCCATTATCGCTGGAAATTGTTATCTTACGGATATTAACACCTAACTGGTCGGAGAGAACATCAGAGATATCGTGCAGCATACCACTACGGTCAATACCACGAATCTCAATCGTTGCATCGAAGAACAATCGACGGTGCATATCCCATTTGGCATCCAAGATTCTACCACCATAGCTTGCTTTTAGCTTTGCAGCTACTGGACAGGCACGCTTATGAATCTCGATATGGTTTTTATTGTCAATATATCCGAGGATATCATCACCTGGAATAGCATGGCAGCAGTGTGGGAAGAGATAGCGATGTATGTTTTCTTCGTTGATGAAGATAGGCTTCTTTCTGTTGAGTTCTTTGGTTACAACGATTAAGCCTTCAGTATTTTCTGTGTCCTTAGCTTCTACAGACTCTGTTGTCTTCTTGTCATTCGACTTCAAGAAAGGAACGTATCGACGCCAACCACGTGAGGTAACAGTCTTCTCTGACTTTCCACGAAGTTCGTTCAAATCAGTGTCGCCAAGGATAACGGTCTTGTCTCCAACGGCAAGGAAAAGGCTGTCATGCTTACGAAGGTCGTGTAGTTCGCAAAGTTTATCTAAGGTAGCAGTTGTCATCTCAAGGTCGTGTGCCTTTAGCCACTTCGATAGCTGCTCTTCACCTGCCTTTTGCAACTCACGGCTCTCACGTCGCAAGATAGCTTGTATCTTTGCCTTCGCCTTCGCTGTAGACACAAAGTTAATCCATGAAGGATTGACGTGTTGCGACATCGAAGTCAGGATTTCTACTTGGTCACCACTATTGAGTTTATGGCTCAATGGGACAAGCTTATGGTTGACCTTTGCACCGATACAATGGCTACCAAGGAAGGTGTGGATTTGGAAAGCAAAGTCGAGTGCCGTACAACCTGCAGGCATTGTCTTAATCTCACCCTTCGGTGTAAAGACGAAGATTTCAGATGCAAAGAGGTTGAGTTTGATAGCATCGAGGAAGTCCATAGCATCTGGCTGTGGGTCGTCGAGAATCTCTTTTATCGTACTGAGCCACTCGTTCAATTCGCCCTCATCCTCAGTAATCTCACCGCCATCCTTATATTTCCAATGTGCTGCAAAGCCCTGTTCAGCTAATTCGTTCATGTGTTCAGAACGTATCTGAACCTCAATCCAACGGCCCTTAGCAGACATGAGAGTTACGTGCAATGCCTGATAACCATTAGCCTTAGGATGGTTCACCCAGTCGCGCAGACGGTCAGGATGACTCTTATAAATCTGACTGATAGCCACATAAATTTGGAAACAGTTGTTGATTTCCTCATCAGGTGACTTCGGTTTATAGATGATACGTACGGCAAGGATATCGTATATTTCTTCAAAAGTGACGTGTTTGTTCTGCATCTTATTCCAAATAGAATAAGGACTCTTTACACGTGCTTTAAGTTCATATTCAAAGCCCATCTTGTCAAGTTCAGCACGGATAGGTGCTGTGAACTGTTCAAAGAGGGTGTCACGCTGCGCCTGTGTTGAAGCAAGTTTCTTCTCAATAGAGGCGTATGCGTCAGGATGTTCGTAGCGGAAGCTAAGGTCTTCCAGTTCAGTCTTAATCTTATTTAGTCCCAGTCGGTTTGCAAGTGGTGCATAGATGTAGAGGGTTTCACCTGCAATCTTATACTGTTTGCTTGCTGGTTGGGATTCAAGGGTGCGCATGTTGTGCAGACGGTCGCATATCTTGATAAGAATAACACGAATGTCGTCGCTCATAGTAAGCAAAAGCTTCTTGAAATTCTCTGCTTGAGCAGAAGCCTGTTCGCCAAAGATACCACCAGAAATTTTGGTTAATCCGTCAACGATTTGTGCAATCTTAGGACCGAAGATATTTTCCATATCTTCCACTGTATAGTCGGTATCTTCTACGACATCATGTAAGAGGGCTGCACAGATACTCGTTGCTCCGAGTCCCATCTCTTCACAAGCAATTTGGGCAACGGCAATAGGGTGCATGATATAAGGTTCGCCCGAGAGTCGGCGCACACCCTTATGCGCTTGTCGTGCGAAGTTGAAAGCCTTGGTAATTATATCAACCTTCTTTCGATGACGTGAAGCGAGATAGGTATCAATGAGATGCTGAAATGCATCATCTACCATCTTCTCATAGTCAATCCCCTTAACTTCAATATTGTCCTTGTCCATTGTGCATCCTCCCTTTATATAATAAGGTAAAAGAATCTTGTTAGTATGGCATGGTTCCTTGGCTTGTATTAGTAGCCGCGATAGTCATGCTTGGTTCTTCGTTTGGTGTTTCGTTTTGGTAAATTAGATCTTTGTAACCTTTGAACTTCTCAATCATTTCAGAAGGTAGGCGTAGCTTAGCAACACCATTGGTAGCAAAAGCCTTGATTAAACCCTGTCGATACTGTGGGTTAAGTGCTTTCAAATCGTCCACATTCATACCTAATACGTTGGCAATCTTGGCAAGTGTAACGTCCTTCTCTATGACAATCGTGTCGCAGCAGTTAGGCAGACCTGTTGACTGAGGTGTGATGTTGTAATCAGCATAGTAGTTCATCACATAATTTGCTGCGATGAAAGCGGGAACATAGCCGCGTGTCTCCTTTGGTAAATGCTGATAGACAGCCCAGAAGTCAGCACCACCACCAGCCTTTGTGATAGCACTGCTAACACGTCCCGGTCCACAGTTATAGGCAGCAAGTGCCAATGTCCAGTCGCCAAATCGTTTGTAAAGGTCGCTCAGCATACGCGCTGCAGCGTAGGAAGACTTCTCTGGGTCGCGGCGTTCATCAATATAACTGTCAATCTGAAGGTCATATTGTTTACCGGTTGTTGCCATGAATTGCCATAGTCCTGCTGCTCCCACACGTGAGGTAGCATTAGGGTTTAAGCCCGACTCTATCACAGGAAGATACTTCAGTTCTAATGGTAAACCATAGAAACGCAGTGCTTCTTCAAAGATAGGGTTGTAATAACGTGCACGTCCTAAGAGGTAAGAGGTTGATTGGCGTCCTGCCTTTGTGTAGCGATCGATATATTTCTTAACTTCCTCATTACAGGTCATTGTCATCACATTCGATAGATTGCGCATCTTACGATCGATGACTTCCATACCGTTTTCTGGCTCTGTTGCATTCGTAGAGGGTGTATTCTCAAACCCTGTTTGTATGCCACTATTATAGAACTTATCATCTACATAGTCTACATCAACATATCCTGCCATCGTCTCTGATGCATCAGGAATCATCACATTCACAGCTTTACCACGATTATCAACGACAGTTTGCTGTTGTGCATAGATTCCACAGGTTGCTCCCATTGTAATAAGGAAGGAAACAATATATCTCTTTCTACTCATTATTTCTGATTTAGTTAACGCAAATACAGTGCGCTGCTGCTTAGAATGTCAGACTACATCCAATACCTATTGCCGATGAACGGAAAGGGTTGTTAGGTGTAGTGATACTCTTATTTGATATGACCGTCGGTGCAATATGCAGTGAGAGGTCATCTGATATGTCAAAGTCGGATAAGGAAGCGTCTACGTAAGCATCAATAACTGACAAGGCATAAACTGCAATAGTAGTAAAGATACTTAGGTCACGCCATCTGCGGTAGCGATCCTTGCGCTGTTTGAAAATGTTCTTATAACGCTCTTCATTGGCAGGGGTGATAGTAGCTCCAAGGTGTAGGAAGTTATTATAACTCTGCGTTGTTGGGTCATTATCCATGATGTCCATATAAGCCTGCGCATAATCATGGTACATCTGGTTGTTCCATGTCATAGCATAGATACAGCCTACAAAGCCTCCGTAGAAGATTGGTAGTTTCCAGTACTTACGGTTGTAGACCTGTCCAGCACCAGGGATGACGAGTGCAAGCCACAAAGCACGCTTAGGATTAGGGCGCCACTTAGACCAGTCTCGTCCCTGTTTCTTCACCATGCTGACACTATCCTTTCGCAGAACAGAAGTGAGTTTTCCCTCATCATCTGGTGTGAGGATTGCCTTCTCTTCTATATATTTATCCTGCGAACTCGGTATCTCAACGACCGTAGAGTCGCCTGGATACATAACCTTTAACGTGTCATGGGGCAGATCTTGTGCCTGCATGACCGTAACACTGGTGAGCATTCCGGCTATCAACAGTCCTTTGAGGATTCTATTCTTCATCTTCATCACTACCCTTTGTCTTGCTTAAGTTACTGGTTTGAAGGTTTGTTACTTATTCTTTACTTTGTAGTCAGCCACTTGTTGAGGCTTCCTAATGCTTGTGAATCGTTCTTCTAAACCAGAATACTTGCTTATCTTATACTTACTAATACCTTAATCTTTCCGTATGGGAAGTCTTACTTCATCTTATCCATCACTTCCATGATGTGAAGTAATTCTTCTTCTGATGCAAACGGAATACTAATCTTACCCTTTCCATCAGCGTTACAACTCATCTGTACCTTCGTATCGAAGAATGATGAGAGTCGCTGCTTGAGGATATTAAACTCCTCTGGAAGGCGAGTTCGAGCAGAAATCTTCTTCTTTGCACTCTGGATATCTTCTCCGTTATTGAGCTGCTGACAAAGCTCTTCAACCTTGCGAACACTATATCCGTTCTTTAAAATCTCACGATAGAGTTTCAATTGCAGTGAAGGACTATCCAAAGAAAGCAATGCACGAGCATGTCCCATGTCTATTTCTTTCTTTTGCAGACCCATCTGTACCAATGCAGGAAGCTTCAACAAACGAAGGTAGTTAGCAATAGCAGCACGGCTTTTACCCACACGCTCTGCTACACGCTCCTGTGTCATTCCGCTCTTTTCAAGCAGATGTTCGTAAGCCAAAGCAATCTCAATCGCATTCAGGTCTTCACGCTGGATGTTCTCAACCAGTGCCAACTCCATTACATTCTCGTCCTTAATCGTACGGATATAGGCTGGAACAGCTTTCAAGCCTGCCAACTGACTGGCACGCCAACGGCGCTCACCAGCAATAATCTGGAAACGGTTATCGTCTACCTGACGTAAGGTTATTGGCTGAACGAGTCCTAATTCACGGATACTATTCGCCAACTCTTCCAACGCAACAGGGTCGAATTCTCGACGAGGTTGGTTAGGATTCGCTTCAATCTGGTCTAAGGCAACCTCGTTGATGGTAGAACTTCCTTGTGTACTGACAGCTTCAGTAGATATTAAGGCATCCAGACCACGGCCGAGGGCATTGGTCTTTGCGTTTCGATTATATTTCTTTTGTACAGCCATAGTCTTTGTTTGGGAGTTAATGGAGTTAAGGAGTTTGGTGGAGTTAGCGGTTGTTTTGCCCGATATTACGATGCTCTTCGTTTCCAGTCCTTTGTTTCTTTATTTCCTGCAGCTAATATATCTGTGATAAAAACATTAGTTCTACAACCAGAAAACGATACATCCTTGAGTCTCAAAGCATACCTTTACACTCCGTATCTTTCCCTTTTTTATTTCTTATTCTTTTCAATGATTTCCTTTGCAAGGCTAAGATGATTCTTTGCACCTGTAGAGTCAGCATCATAGAGGATAACTGGTAAACCATGACTCGGACTCTCAGAGAGTTTCACGTTACGTTGGATAACAGCCTTGAATACTAACTCTTGGAAGTGGCGCTTCACCTCATCGTAAATCTGACGGGCAAGACGCAGACGACTGTCGTACATCGTCAGCAGGAAGCCCTCTATCTCCAACTTCGGATTTAGCTTACTCTTGATAATCTTAATGGTGTTCAACAACTTGCTGATACCCTCCAATGCAAAGTATTCACACTGCACAGGAATGATAACAGAGTCAGCTGCTGTCAATGCATTGACAGTAATCAAACCGAGTGACGGACTACAGTCTATAAGGATGTAATCGTAATCGTCACGGATTGGAGCAAGCAAACTGCTCATAACCTTCTCACGACCATTAAGCTTTAACATCTCTATTTCTGCTCCAACAAGGTCGATATGGCTCGGAACAATGTCCAATCCTTCTATGTCAGTTGTGTAGATAGCATCTTTTATGTCGGCATGGTCAATGATACATTCGTAAAGCGAACAATCCACCTCTTTGATATCCACGCCCAAACCGCTGGAGGCATTCGCCTGCGGATCGGCATCAATCACCAGTACAGACTTCTCAAGCGTTGCTAAAGAAGCCGCCAAGTTAATGGTGGTAGTCGTCTTTCCGACGCCGCCTTTTTGGTTGGCAAGTGCGATAATCTTTCCCATTTTTCTATTTAATCCTATACATTTATTAGGCTACAAAGATACATATTTTATATGAGATTGCAGGGCTTTATAAACCTTTTTTCGTACTTTTGCACAGAAATCAAAGTGAAATTTATGAATTCTAAGAAACCACTCATACTTATATCTAACGATGATGGATACCACTCTAATGGTATTCGTACGCTCGTTTCATTCCTTACAGATTTTGCAGATGTTGTTGTCTGTGCTCCAGAAGCAGGACGTTCGGGCTTTTCGTGTGCTTTTTCTGTGGTTGATTATCTGTTGTTGAAGAAGCGTCATAATATTCCTGATTGTGAGGTGTGGTCATGTACAGGTACGCCTGTTGACTGTGTGAAGTTGGCGTTAGACCAGATTTTTGTTGACCGAAAGCCTGACCTTATTTTGGGAGGTATCAATCATGGAGATAATTCCTCTGTGAATAATCATTACAGTGGTACGATGGGTATTGCGTATGAGGGTTGTATGAAATATATCCCTTCTATCGCTTTTTCAAGTTGTGATTATGATCCTAATGCCGACCTTTCTTACCTACGTGATTACGTAAGACTTATTGTCAAGAAAGTTCTTGCTGATGGTCTGCCAAAAGGTGTCTGTCTGAATGTGAACTTCCCTAAGGTCGAGAAGTTTGCAGGACTGAAGGTGTGCCGTATGGGTTGGGGTAGTTGGACGAGAGAGGTTGAGGCTTGCAAGCATCCTCGTGGCTTTGATTATTATTGGATGACAGGGCATTATCGTAACGATGAGCCTGATGCAAGCGATAATGATCAGTGGGCATTGGCGCATGGATATGTAACTGTTACGCCATCGAAGATTGACGTGACGGATTATGAAGTGCTCAGCAAGATGAAATCGTGGGAGTCTCTTTAATTCTTTGATATTATGAAGTATTACCTGATAGTTGGCGAAGCATCTGGCGACCTGCACGCCTCGCGCCTTATGCAGTCGTTGATGCAGTATGACCCAGAGGCTGAGTTTCGCTTCTTTGGTGGTGACCTGATGGCGAAAGTGGGGGGTACACGTGTGAAGCATTATCGTGAACTTGCCTATATGGGTTTTGTTCCTGTATTGCTACACCTACCTACCATCTTTAAGAATATGAAGATGTGTAAGGAGGATATTATGCGTTGGAAGCCTGATGCAGTTATCCTCGTTGACTATCCAGGGTTTAATCTTAGTATTGCAAAGTTTGTAAAGAAGAATACCAATATTCCTGTCTATTACTATATCTCCCCAAAGATATGGGCGTGGAAGGAGTGGCGTATCAAAGCTATCAAGCGTGATGTAAAAGAAATGTTCTCTATTCTTCCGTTTGAAGTTCCTTTCTATGAGAAGAAACATAATTACAAAATACATTACGTTGGTAACCCTACTGCCGAGGAGGTTGATAATTTCCGTCATGTTTATTCGGAGTCAAAAGACGAGTTTTGTCAGCGTAATGGCTTGTCTTCTAAGCCTATCATTGCTCTTCTTGCTGGTAGTCGTAAACAGGAGATAAAGGATAATTTGCCTTCAATGTTGGAGGCTGCACGTCATTTTGAAGATTATCAGATGGTGGTTGCTGCAGCACCTTCTATTGCTGAAAGCTATTATAAGAAGTATTTAGGTGATAGTGAAGCAAAGATGGTAAAGACACAGACTTACGAACTTCTGAGTCATGCTACAGTAGCACTTGTTACCAGCGGTACTGCAACGCTTGAGACAGCTTTGCTGAATGTTCCACAGGTTGTTTGCTATGAGACTCCTGTCCCTAAGTTGATTCGTTTTGCTTTTAAGCATATTATTAAGGTGCGTTTTATCTCTCTTGTCAATCTTATTGCTGATAAGGAGATTGTGCAAGAACTACTTGCCGATCGCTTCTCTATTCGCAACATTGCCAACGAGTTGTATCGCATCCTTCCTGGTCAGACATCTCGTGAACGTATGTTGGCGGATTACCAGCTTGTTCGTGACCGTTTAGGAAACGAGGTGGCACCAGATAATGCGGCGAGGATTATGGTCGAAAAACTATCGGGTAGGCAGGTTTATGAGCTGTCAAGTGAATCTGAAAATGAGTTTGTTAGTGAGCAAACTTATGAATAAATAGACTACTTGAAACCATGTGTATTAGTAAAGTGGTACATTTGTTTTAGTCAAATAAGCCTATCTATTTCGAATTATTTTCACGAACAAAAAGATTTCTTTTCATGAATAAAAATATTTATTGTCGCATAAATAATTATTTCTTTTCATGAAAATAATTTGAGAGAAATAGGTAAATAAAAAAATAAGGAGAGCCGAAAGCTCTCCTTATTCCTTGTATTTTATAGCTTTATAAGCTAATTAATTCAATCACTTTATCCACAGCTGATCTGATGCCATCTGCATTCTTACCACCAGCCTGAGCGTAGTGTGGCTGACCGCCACCGCCACCCTGGATGAGTTTAGCAGCCTCGCGAATAATCTTACCAGCGTTCAGATCATAATCTTTCACCATGTCATCACTAAGCATGATTGATAAGAGAGGACGATTCTCGTATACAGAGCCGAGTACGCAAACAAGCTTCTCTGGCAATGCCTCACGTACCTTGAAGACGATGTCCTTGGCAGAAGCAGGGTCGATTGGCAGCACAGCTTTTACGATATGTACACCATTTACAGTCTCAGCATGCTCAACCATGTTCTTTGCAGCACGGCTAACAGCTTGGGCACGGAAACTCTCAAGCTCCTTCTTAATACTGTCGTTCTCTTCAACATACTTTGCAAGAACTGCCTTGAGATCCTTGGCATTGTTGAACATTGCTCTCAAATCGCGCAACGTGTCTTCTAGAAAGTAGATGGCGTTTTCACAAGTTTCGCCCGTCATAGCCTCAATACGACGTACGCCAGCAGCCACACTACTCTCAGCGACAATCTTGAAGAAGCCGATGCGACCTGTTGACGTAGCGTGGATACCACCACAGAACTCACAGCTTGGACCGAAGCGAACAACACGAACCTTGTCGCCATACTTCTCACCGAAGAGGGCTACGGCACCCATCTTCTTTGCCTCCTCCATTGGCGTATCACGATGCTCGTCCATTGGATAATCCTTACGAATCATCTCATTGACAAGCTTCTCAACCTGACGAAGTTCTTCATCAGTAATCTTCTGGAAGTGAGAAACATCGAAGCGGAGGGTGTCAGGACTTACGTATGAACCCTTCTGCTCAGCATGCTCACCGAGAACCTGCTTCAAAGCATAGTCGAGAAGGTGGGTTGCGGTGTGATTGGCAGCTGAAGCATCACGCTTTTCAGTGTCTACACAAGCCATGAAATCAGCCTCAAGGTTCTTTGGTAATTCCTTAACAATGTGTACGCTCTGATTGTTCTCACGCTTGGTATCGATGACATTAATAGTTTCGTCCTCGCTAACAAGTACACCTTGGTCACCTACCTGACCACCCATCTCACCATAGAAAGGAGTATAGTCGAGTACAAGTTCATAGAAACTGTTCTTCTTCTGAGTCACCTTGCGGTAACGGAGGATGTGGCACTCATATTCTGTGTAGTCGTAACCAACAAACTCCTGTTCGCCTTCACGCAGTACTTCCCAGTCACCATTCTCTACAGCGGCAGCATTGCGCGCACGTGCTTTCTGCTGTTCCATCTCCTCGTTGAACTGCTTCTCGTCAACGGTATATCCGTTCTCTGCGCAGATAAGTTCGGTGAGGTCGAGTGGGAAACCGTAGGTATCGAAGAGGCGGAAAGCCTCCTTACCATCGAGTTGAGTCTGACCATGTGCCTTCAGCTCGTCCATTGCACCGTTAAGGAGCATGATACCCTTTTCCAATGTGCGAAGGAATGAGTCTTCCTCTTCCTTCATCACGCGACCAATCAGCTCACGCTGTGCGGTGAGTTCTGGGTATGCAGTACCCATCTCACGTACTAACACGTTGAGCAACTTATACATGAAAGCTTCCTTCTGACCAAGGAAAGTATAAGCGTAACGAACGGCACGGCGAAGGATTCGACGAATAACGTAACCTGCTTTAGCATTGCTTGGTAACTGACCGTCAGCAATAGAGAAGGCAACAGCACGAAGGTGATCGGCTACAACACGCATAGCGATGTCTACCTTCTGCTCTTCATTGACGCCTTCACCATTATCACCCTCAGGGAAGGTGTGGTTATACTTCTTGCCTGAAATCTTCTCAATCTCTGCAATAACTGGTGCAAAGATATCTGTATCGTAGTTAGAGTTCTTGCCCTGCATGAGACGAACGAGACGTTCAAAGCCCATGCCAGTATCGATGACATGCATCTTCAATGGGTCAAGACTGCCGTCAGCCTTACGATTAAACTGCATGAACACGATGTTCCAAATCTCAATAACCTGTGGATGATCCTTGTTTACAAGTTCCTCACCAGGCACCTTTGCCTTCTCTTCCTCTGAACGGAAGTCAATATGAATCTCTGAACAAGGACCACAAGGACCAGTGTCACCCATCTCCCAGAAGTTGTCGTGCTTGTTTCCGTTGACGATATGATTCTTTGGGAAATGCTTCTCCCAGTAGCTTGCTGCCTCATCATCACGTGATATTCCCTCTGCCTCATCACCTTCAAAGACGGTTACATAGAGGTCTTTTGGGTCGAGGTGGAGAACGTTTACAAGATATTCGTAAGCGTAATCAATTGCTTCTTCCTTGAAATAGTCGCCGAAGCTCCAGTTACCCAACATCTCAAACATGGTGTGGTGGCTGAGAGCTGCATCACGACCAACCTCTTCCAAGTCGTTGTGCTTACCACTAACACGCAGACATTTCTGTGAGTCAGTGCGGCGGCGAGGCTCTGGATCCTTTGTTCCGAGAATAATATCTTTCCACTGGTTCATACCAGCATTAGTGAACATCAGCGTAGGGTCGTCCTTAATAACCATAGGGGCAGACGGTACGATAACGTGTCCCTTCGACTCAAAGAATTTCAAGTAAGAGTCGCGGATTTCGTTTGCTGTCATCATCTTTATTTTATTTTTAATTCAATTTTTCTACCTAAAAGTGTTGCAAAGATACTGACTTTTGAGTATTTTTGCAAACAATTAGGCTGCTGAATACGTAAAAACTTCTTTTAGAGGTGGACATAGTCTTCCTATTCAGACCTAAGATTGTGTAAATAATTGATATAAAAGTTACTAAGACATGGCAGAGAATCCGCGCAAACTGTATTATTCTATCAAGGAAGTGGCACAGCAGATTAACGTTACGGAGAGTCTGTTGCGATACTGGGAAACTGAGTTTCCACACCTTCGTCCTAAGACGACGGGTAATCGTGTACGCCAATATACGGAGAAGGATATTGAACAGATCAAGGTTATTTACAACCTTGTCAAGGTGCGTGGCTTTAAGATTGCTGCAGCTCGCAAGATGTTGCAGGAGAATCGTAGTGGTGCTGACAAGAGCCAAAAGGTTATGGAAACCCTCTTCTCTGTGCGCGACCAACTGAAAGAACTTAAGAAACAGTTAGACGGTTTAGTATAGACGGCATATCAAGGGGAGATGCCTTCGGAGATATGTCACACCAATTAGCAGTCATAGAGCGGACTTTTGTATTCTTATTCCCCCTATTTTATTTTTGTTTTTAGTTGCTGTCATTTTTAACATTTGCGATAAAGAGCTTATAATAAGTCACTTATAGTGTGGTTTGTAGTGATAGGAGTGACAGCAACTTTCAGATTGTAGCTATACTACTTCACATGCGGTCTTTCATATCAGGCTGAATAGTATCCGTTTTCTATCTTTTATCTTGCTCTTACAAGACCCTTTTTATGTGACTTACAAACAGTCATTACACTTCGTGTTTACGGTTAGCACGCTTTGTGCTAACACTGAGCACAAGGCGTGCTAACTATAAACGCCAAAGAACGAAACATGCTAACAGCTGATTAATGTTACTATTTTCAATTTATCTATGTTAATGAGAAACTCATTAAAATCAATATCTATTATTGAATGATTATAGCATAAAATACTTCTTAACCATTGCCGTAAGGTAATCGGTTGTAAGGTTTGATAAGCCAGTCTTTTCTATTAACGAAAAATCCTTCTTATTTCTGCTAATAATAAACTTTTGTTCTTTCCCGTCAATATCAGCATACAAGTGATAATTACCCTTATAAGTAGGCTCTATTCGTATATTCTTGATAACATGACCATTCAGTTCACAGTTTATTGATGGAGTTTCTTCTTTCCACTCTCCCCATGCCTTCAGATGGTTAATGATAGTGGTTTCCACCCGGCCTATCCACTCTTCTCTTACACGATACTTGGTAGCCACTGTGCGGAATTGTTTCAAAGAAGTAACAACATCACGAATAATAGCATCTGGCCGACGAATACCATTGTCTCTTGCAAAGTTGATTACATCTTCACGAGTGATTCTACAAAGCTTTGCTCGAATAAACAGACAGTGTTCTTCGTTTGGTAGATAACCACCTCTATCAATTATATAAGTAATATCATAAGCTGGTGACAATCTCCACGAACCATCTTCGTTCATAATGAATGAAAAGTTTTTATTATGATCATCCGTGTTGTTTGATAAGACATTAAATACCATTCTGCGGAACACCTCTTGACAATCAGCCTCAGGAAGGTGAAGTTTTCGGCAGACTGTTATCAGTTGCTCATAGCTGTCAGTGTCTGGATAAATGGCAGCTAATGTCTGTGTATGAATCTTTTTCTCACCATCACGATCAAATCGTTTGGTCATAAAGTGATTGTTGCCATCAACTGAATATAGCTCCGATGGCATCATACAGATTCCTGCAGCTGTAGCCAATTCACTATAAGTCATCTCTAACTCTGCAGAACTGTACTCTGAATTGCCGAACTTTAAGAGATAGTAATCAAAGCCCTCCAATCCTGAGATTTGTCCACTACGAACCTCTCCTGTCTTTTTATTAATAGCAAGAATAGCTTTTGGTTGACGACCACCAGCAGAAGTTCCAACAGTCAACAACGACTGCATTGTGACAGATTCTTCAGGCATAATATGTGCATTCTCACGTTCTCTAAAGATTTGTTCTGCCAGATCTGTCAAAGACTTTATATCAATCTTCTCTGGTTTCTGCTCACGATTGGTCTCTGGCAAGAATTCCAAAGCACCCATTCCTCGCTTACCGATGAATGATAGTTTGTCAAGTGGTGTGACGTCTACATTTGCAAGGTGATTCTGCTGGCGCCAGAGTTCAAATAATTGATTACCCCAGGTATCAGGTAAAGAGTCGGCAACAAAAGCTGGAAGTTTCTGATAAATCTTAGCCTCCTCACCCCAGATGGGTGTCAAAGCTCTGACACCATTTAAGGGAGCTAACAAAGGAGAAACATTCAGTCCCTTTTTTACAAACTCTGGATTATAAGTAAAGTATGATAGCTTGCGATGCTCATCCCAAGCCAGTCTACCTATCTCTTCGTTCCAAAGAAGTACTCTTAACGACTTTATCATGTTAGATTGTTATTTTTTGTGGCGAATACGTTGCGCCTTCTTCTCCTCTTTGCGCATAAGGTAAGGTGATTCTGGCAACTCGGGCAGCAAGTCGTCCAAAGCGTTAACTTGCCCGACTACCTTCAGTAAAAGAATGAATGTTGCCAATGAAAGATTGCCAGATATGCCATTCTCAAACTTATGGATTGTTGTCAGTCCAATACCAGACTGCTCTGCAACCTCTTTTTGTGTGAGATTGCAGCGCATCCTGTACTCCTTAAAACGCAAGCCAAGCAAACGTATAAGTTCAGGTGTAGAGTACTCATATAGTTCTTTCATTATTGCATGCTTTAACTATCACTAAAGTGATATTTATAACTTATTCTTCATATTTATCTTCAACATACTGAAGATTACGAATACAAATCTACTTTATTTGTTTTTATTTACGTTGCTTTTTAGAGAAAAGATGAATTCTTATAGTGATATTTAACATTAACACATCCAATTGGCCATTAAAACCTGTCAGAAAATAATACGATTAATAAGTAAAAAGAAGATTCTGATGGATTGATAGTGAAAGCTGTCCACATATTTTAAAATTAATCATTCTATTTGTTTCATTATAAGATTGACGACATTACAACTCAATGGTTAATTTGTTATTTTAAATTTGCTGTCATTTCTATCACTTACATTTCTTTTCTAATATGTTATGGTCCAACTAATTATGCGAAGTGTTAAAAATGACAGCAACTGTTTTCAAACTTAATTCTGGTATATGAGTATTGCTTTTACGCCATCTTTCCCATCAAAGCGTCAATCGTATTTCTCACTCTTCGCTCTGTTGTCAACATGATAGTGTCTTCATCGGCACCCTCAGCACCCATATAAACGGAAGGATTGGAGTAGGTCATGCGACTTGCTTGTGGTTCACGAGCAGAGAAGTGGAAGGCTTGTACGCCTGTTTCTTGGCGTATACGAGCGATGTTCTTTTCGTTCACACCACATCCAGCCATGATTTTTATGCGACCATTAGCTAATTGATTCAATCGCTGGAGTAGGGGAATACCCTCCTCAGCAGTGGGTTGCTGTCCAGAAGTAAGTACCCTCTCAAAGCCGAGTGCAATGAGCTGTTCCAAGGCTTTCTCTGGTTCTCGGCATCGGTCGAAGGCACGATGGAAGGTCTCACTCATCCCTTTCGCATGTGACATTAGATATTCGTTGG
>ENA-OWMY01000053-OWMY01000053.1-metagenome-genome-assembly--contig:-NODE-53-length-33550-cov-6.651769_pt1 | contig 33550 bp, 31 predicted proteins | sample MGYA00245358_ERZ651122 | MGnify/ENA primary metagenome ERZ651122 (study PRJEB26857, sample SAMEA4031752) | metagenome | biome: human; feature: oral; material: saliva | place: Philippines | collected 2014 | study...
CTTGGGTGCGTAACTGGTGCGTGATGCGGCTGAATAGCCGCAGCTGAACCCCGCAGGCTGGTGTGTGTGTAATGAGCGCCAGCCTGCGAGGTTACCGCGTATAACGTGTATATCCCGCCGACAACGATGTAGGAAAGGAACAATCACCGATGAAAATCCAAGAAGTTATTGACGAAGTCAACAACACCTGGGGCGAAGAACATGAAGAAAAACGAAAAAAGATATTATTGGAAAACCTTGTTCGTGTCCCGGGTAGAACATTTTTTCTGTGGACATTAGTTTATTTATCGCCATTAGTTTTTCTGGTTCCTGCTTTATTTGTATCATCTGAAAACACTGGTAAGCTTCCACTGCCTCTGGCTGAATTTTGGATTAATATCCCATATTATTTTTTAGATATAAGGGCAGGAATTATTGCTTCACTGGCCAGTATTCTTTTGAGTCTATATGTGAGTGTTGGTAAATTTGCTGATGGGATTGAAGGAATTAGTGGAGACGCACGCCGAGCTGCGTATAGAAAGTTTGCTCGTCTTGTTGGTGAAATTGTCTTTCTTATATTTGTAATTAACTTTTGGCATGGATTTATATCCGGATATCTTCAAGGTACGTCTCGTGCCCCTGAGTTATTTGATGCATGGAGTGTTGGGCCAGGATGGGGTACATTGATCGTCCCGGAGTATATCAATCTTAATCGCTATCGAGAAATTCCTTTATGGGTTCTGTTGTTTTTTGAATGGTTTACCGTAGTCTCTTCTCGGATGCTCACTTACAGTGAAAAAGATATTTTGATTAAAAGCTCTATTCCTCTCGATAGGTTGAAGAATACAGGAAGGATTGAGAACATTTCATATTCAAGAGAATATGAAATAGCAAGGTGTGAGTTTGAAAAAGAGGATCCTAATGAAAAACGGAATAGCAACGATAGATCTTCTCTCCCTGTTCAATCTACTCTAGTGGAGAGTAGGGCAAACGGTTATGCTGAAATTTTCTATTCCGGGACAAGGTATGTAGGGCTTAATGGCAATGTAAATATTAAATCCTATATATTTCATCCTCAATTTTTAAAAATTGTCGCCCTATGGGTCGTTGTAAATATTTTTTTGTTAATTGCCATGGGTGATGATGGATTTTTCTTTATTGTTATGGAGAGCATTTTTTATGGAGCATATTTTCTTATTGTTATTGAATCTGGTCTTAATCTTGATTCAAATATATATAAATTAAATATTGCGCATTTGAATCCCGGGTTTCGCAAGAAGCTTGAATACATGTTATTTTACTGGCGGGTTTGGGGTTCTAGGGTTCTTGTTTATATGTGTTGCCTTTCAATTTCTGTATCCTTGCTGGTAAAGTATCAGAGTGTGGTGTTCGATATAATTATTTGGCTTAAACTTTCAGATGAAGTGGTCACTTTATTGGTTCTTTTATTCTTTCTTATCTTGCCAGTGGCGCCGGCATTTATTGTCGCTCTTATTGTGGAAAAGTTTGTTTATTCCTCTATGGTGCGGATTATTGAAGAGCACTCTACTGATACTTTGAAAGAAAATGTAAAATATTCTGAACTTTCAGAGAAGGATAAGGAGAAAATTAACTTTTTGATGGTTGCATATGTTTATTGTTTAATGCTGGAAGTAAATAAATGCTATATGGATTATAAAAATGAGTTGGAGCGTACTGACCTATCGTCGAACCAGTCCGAATTAATTCGATACAGGTATTCCAGGTCGACCACCCATAAGGCTCCAAAAGCTCTCCGCCGTAAGTAATCTACGCATCCGTAAGGGTATACGTTGAGAAGCCACATGTGTTTCGAACAGCCACATCATAAGTGGCTTCTGGAAACACATGTGGCTTCTCGCTATGGGGCTGTAACCTGTGCAGAATTTGTGCCATGGTTTAGCGTTTTCTGCCATGGTTTTTAACTACGACCAAAGACGCGAACCTATGGCACAAATCCGTAACCCTTAACCGAATCTCCGGCTGCGCCAGGTAGGTGAGAGCCGGTTATGGGTTATGGCTTAGCCTTTTTTGTCGATAGGTTAGTGTCTTCACTGCGGGTTAAAGACCCACGGTGAAGACACTAACCTATCGAAAACCTCGGTCTAAAAAGCAAACGGCCCTGAACGTTCAAACATTCGGGGCCGCCTGCTGCGGTTATTTATATGTTGGGTTAGAACTGGCTTACATGTCGGGCCAATCGCGGTGCAGCGAATACTCTGTATCCCCGTCACCATTGTCATTTAGGTGCCAGCGCTGACCGGTACGAATATCGGCCTTGCGCAGGCGCGGGTTCGGATTATCCGGCTTGCCCATGGTCGGGTCGTTCTTGCAGCCCCAGCGAGTGTCGTCATAGCTGCAGTCGCCTGCCACGCGTCCCACATCAACCCACCAGACACGAATCAGCAACGGGTCTGCAGTGTCCTTTTTGATGACAGTACGCATAGCCTGCCACGGCCCGCCATTGACGCGGTACCGGCCAGCATAAGAAACCGTTGCGTAGGCGTGGAAGTTGCCCGAACGTTCATACACATAACTGGTCGCAGTCGGTCGCGCTTTCGAGCCTGACTTCGGGTAGATGGGCTCGCCAATGGTGTACGACGTCCCCTCGTCACCGTTGCCGTACTGGACGGTCATCTGCACCGGATAAGACTCGATTTCAACGTGACCAGCTGAGAGTTCGCCTTCCCAATAAGCAGTGGGAGCTTCAGCATAGAAATTGACGTTATCGCCCTTGTAGATATTCGGGTCACCCTTAGCCCTGCCAGTACCGTCACCGGAGTTATAGGACTGCTTCAGGATAGGGGGTCGAATATCGGTGTTAGCGAATTTGTCTTCAATTTCTTGAAGCATTTCAGCAGGGCTCGGTTTACGAGGCTCTCCGGGGTTATTGGCGGTTAGGGTGCGGGATTCTACTGGGGTGCAGTAGGTTCCGATGCCGGAGGTATTGTAGTAACCGGTGTAGTCGTTGCCGTCGTCAGGCATCATCCAGGTGCGGAAATACTGTCCTGGTTGACCGTCAGCGGTGACGCAGGAGTCTTTATCGGTGGTTGAAGCGTAATATTGACCACCCATGCCATCATTTGCAAGATAATGCGTCTCCTCAAATTTTTGTTGTTGCTGTTGCTTTGCAGTTCTAAGATCATCTTGGGCAGACTCATGATTAGGATAAGCATTTGTTTGAGCTATATCATCTACGTCATCATATGAAGAGGGAACGCTATATGGTGCTTTCACATCGGAAATACTATGATTGTTGCTATCTGAGGTGTCCTCTAAAGCGTAAATTAGATGTGAAGAAGGGCCAATAAAACCTATTACACATGTCGCGCAGAACAGGGATAGTTGTTTTTTGTGCATTATTTAATAACTCCTTGTTCGCGGAGCTGCTTATTGGAAACATAACCAGACAGATACCAATAACCATCCTTATAGCGATAACGCATCATGAAAACTTCGTTATTATCATGCTTGGTATTGGAATGCTCCGTCCTGCTTCCATCAGGATTGACATAGATGGCATAGGTCCACAGACGCCGAGTAAGAACCCAATACTCTTTTGCTTTATCGTCGTAATTGAGGGTGCTCTCTGCTTGAAAATCTGAGGTTCCCGCAATAACCCAGCCGCCACGCTTATAAAGGCCCTCGATATCCTTGAGGAACTTAATATCCTTCTCGTAGGTATCCAGCATATAGGGCCATACATACTGCATATCACCGGTCTGAATACCGTAGTTACGGGCTCTGACCCAATCAGTCATCATCTTACGGAGTCCAGCGAAGGTTTCGGGGTACTGCTGCGGCTTAGCCTTGGGAAGAGGAACATTCTGGGCAGGGCCGTGGCCATCGGCCTTACGGTATTCGCCGTCGGGCGCTTTGGAGCCGCCGGAGTATCCGCGGGTAATGACAGGGCTCGGAGTAGCAGAAGCTGTATCAGACGCCGCCGCAGACGCTGAAGCGGTCTCGCTCGGCGCTACGGAGGCGGTAGCTGCCGCCTCATTAGAAGCCTGCTGACCACACGCCGCAAGCAAGGCCCCAAGGCCCACAAGTGCGCCGCCGCTCAGCATTGCGCGGCGAGTCAAAAGAATGGAAGTCATGGAAGTGTATTCCTCATATCGGTGAAGGTGATTTTTAGCTGGTTTTGTTGATTTTCTTCAAACCAGTTATGAGCCAACGGTCATTTGTATATGTACAGGAAAGTTCCCAGGAATTATTGTCTACTTCTCGGTTCTCGCGGGTTTCCCAGCTACCGTCAGGTTGAACGTACATAACGAAATTCCACTTGCGGTAAACCTTCCAAAGGTAAGTTTGATCGTCGACCTTCTGAGGGTTTTCCTCTGATACGAACTCGTTATGGCCGTCTATAATCCAGCCTCCCTTTTGGTAGAGACCGCTCATCTCATCGTAGAAACTTACTTCTGACTTTAGCGACGGCGCTATATATTGTTGGACCTCAGTGAAATCTCCAGTTTCTACCGCATAGTTGCGCCAATTTGCCCAGGCACGAATCGTTTTCTCCAAACCGGAAATTGACTTTTCTCGATACCCCTCTTCGGGTACTGCAGGCTTGGGGACATTCTGGGCGGGACCCTTTGAATCAGCAGGGCGGTACTCGCCGTCGGGTGCCTTCGAGCCGCCAGAGTAGCCTCGGACAGTAGATGGGGCAGCGCTCGCCGAAGGCGATTCAGATGCCACTGCAGATGCCGAAGCAGTCTCGCTCGGCGCGGCGGTTGCGGTGGCTGCCACCTCGTTAGTAGCCTGCTGGCCACACGCCGCAAGCAGAGCCCCAAAGCCCACAAATGCGCTGCCGCTCAGCATTGCGCGGCGAGTCAAAAGAGTGGAAGTCATAGAATTGTATTCCTTATATCGGCGTGGTGTGTGGTTCAAAGGAAAAGGCTATTTTTCGCTTTGTAATTCCTCTTCCGTTTTACTGCCGGCAATCTTCCAATAGCCGTCAGAATAGGTATAAAGAAAGTAGAAAGTGTCGTCACTTGTATCCGTATTTGCCTTTCTTGTTATATCTCCATTTGATTCAATGTATATTTCAGTTGACCAAATTCTGCGGACTTTCACGCGATAGATTTTCTTAGATTCATCATAAAATAGGGCGCTTTCACTCTGATATGAATCTAGGGAATCCACAGCCCATCCGCCATTTTTGTAAAGTATTTCAATATATTTGTAGAACCCATATTCTTCAGCATCTTCTGTTATATACTTGAATGCATAGGAACAGTCGCCAGTCTGAATTGCGTAGTTATGGGCAATGACCCAATCCTCCATCATGTGATTGAGGCCTTCTTCAGTTTCGGGATACTGTGCAGGCTCATTGCGAGGCTTGGGGACGTTCTGAGCAGGGCCTTTGCCGTCGGCTTTGCGGTATTCCCCATCAGGCGCCTTTGATCCGCCAGAGTAGCCGCGGGTAATGACCGGGCTAGGAGTAGTGGAAGCAGAAGCGGCGTCAGACGCCGCTGCAGAAACCGAGGTCGTTTCAGTCGGGGTAGCAGAGGCGGTGGCTGCTGCCTCGTTATTTGCCTGCTGGCCGCACGCCGCAAGCAGAGCGCCCAGACCCAGCATCGCGCCGCCGCTCAGCATCACGCGGCGAGTAAGAAAAACGGAAGTCATGGAAATACATTCCTCGTATCGGTGTGGTGTGTGAAAAGGTGAATACTGCTTAGACGTTGAATTCTTCGAAGTCTAGAATTGACCACTTTTGGCCGTCATGTTTCATCTTGACTTTGAAAGTATCGTTAGTTTTATCATCGTTATCCCAGGCAGCCCATTTACCGTCTGGCTCAACGTGGATTTCCTGATTCCAGTTACGATACATTTTCCAGAAATATGTTTCGCCGTCTTCGGACCAAGGAGACCCATCAGCTGTAAATTTTTCGATACCGTCGATAACCCATCCGCCGCGCCTGTATAGTTTTTCGACGCTTTCGTAGGCTTCTAATTCGGAGCTGAAATTAGGCGAGATGAATTCTCGCGCCTTTGCATAGTCACCAGTTTGGATACCGTAGTTTTCCCACTGGACCCAGGCATCAAATGTTTTGCGTAGGCCTTCTGCAGATTTTTCGTTGTAGCCTTCTTCAGGGAGAGTGGGTTTCGGCACGTTTTGCGCGTTGCCGTATTTGTCGGCCTTACGGTACTCACCATCGGGGGCTTTGGATCCGCCCGCGTAGCCTCGGACAGTAGATGGGGTAGCGCTCGCCGAAGGTGACCCAGACGCCACAGCAGAAGCCGAGGCGGTCTCGCTCGGCGTTGCTGTGGTTGAGGACGCCGAGGCACCTGCTTCGTTAGTAGCCTGCTGGCCGCATGCCGCAAGCAGGGTGCCAATGCCCAGCATCATGCCGCCGCTCAGTATTGCGCGGCGGGTAAAAATGGTGGAAGTCATGGAAATGCATTCCTTATATCGGTGTGGTGTGTGAATAGGTGGCTGGTGAGAAACCGGAAGACTAACCAGCCGAAGAGAAGAACCCCGATAGCCGAGAAGCCACATGTGTTTCGAAAAGCCACCAAAGAAGTGGCTTCTCGGCGAACATGTGGCTTCTCAGCGTAAGACCCACAGGAGGGGGGCTTTACATGTCGGGCCAGTCACGGTGCAACGAATACTCCGTGTCCCCGCCACCGTTATCGTTCAGGTGCCAACGCTGGCCGGTACGAATATCAGCCTTGCGCAGGCGCGGGTTCGGATTATCCTTCTTACCCATCGTCGGATCGTTCTTACAACCCCACCTGGTGTCGTCGTAGCTGCAGTCACCTGCCACGCGGCCCACATCAACCCACCACACACGCACCAGCAACGGGTCACTGGTTGCCTGCGGAGTCACCATCATCATCTGCCACGGGCCACCGTCCACACGGAAACGAGCCGTGTAGTGCACGGTCGCGTACGCGTGGAAGTTACCGGACCGCTGGTAGGCGTAGCTGGTATCCGTTTGACGGGGGCGTTCACGAGGGTAGGTGGTGACCGGTTTGCCCGCGGTGTAGTTGGTGGCGGTATCTCCGTTGCCGTACTCGATGACATAGGAGGAGGGCATGAGCTCAATTTCGACGTGTCCGGCGAGCATGTCTGCTTCCAGGCGGTAGGGGCCGCCATCGTCAACGTAGAAGTTGACCTGGTCGCCCTTGTACACGTTGGGGTCGCCTTCTGCGCGGCCAGTGCCTGCAGGGTTGTTGTAGGACTGGTGCAGGGTAGGTTTACCGGGCTCTAGGGATTCTGCTGCGTGGAAGATTTCCTCCATGATTTCTTCGTAGGTCGGGCCGGTAGGACCTGGGCTGTCGGCACTGGTGAGAGTGCGGGTATCCTCGGGAACACAGGTTTCTGAGGTGCGGCTATACTTGCCAAAGCCACCATCAATGTAGGTCCCATCGTCACGAACAATAAGATTGTTGAGTTTTACGTTTCCAATCTTTCCGCCCTTACCTACGCAACCAAGGATGTTAGAGTCACTTTTGGAACGAATTACGGTCATGCCGTTAGCACCTTTGGAGGTGTAGGTATCTGAATTCTGATTCTGAGATCCTGATGTATTATTTTCTGTAACAATATTATTGTCTTCACCGGATGAAGTACTACTATGTTTGTTGTTCTTCTTAGGGCTTCTATGCGTTTGACAGATTTTTGCGCTATTGTCGGAGGAGCATTCATGGGTTTTCACTTCTGCTGTTGCAGGAGTATGTAAAGAAATCAAAATTATCAGAGCAAAAACCTGAGATCCAATTAGTTTATGAGTCCGCATTATATTTAATCCTCAACAGGTTCGTAATTCATAATTTCCCATTTCTGCCCGTTGTGCTTCAGCTCAAATCTAAAGGTGTCATCGGTCTTATCGTCATTACTCCATTTACGCCAGCTACCGTCGGATTCGACATAGATTTCGTAATCCCACTCGCGATAAGCCTTCCAAAAATAGGTTTCACCATCTTCGGACCAGGGGTTACCGTCAGCAAGATAATGGTTTATGCCACCAATAACCCATCCGCCGCTTTTGTAAAGGTCCTCGACGCCTGTATAGGCCTTACGTTCGTCTTCAAAAGTAGGGGACATGAACTTGAAAGCCATCGAGTAATCGCCAGTTTGAGTACCGTAATTACCCCACAAGATCCAGGCATCCATCGTCTTGCGCATGCCCTCTAGAGACTTTTCGTTGTAGCCGTCTTCGGGAGCGTTAGGTTTCGGTACATTTTGCGCCGGACCGTACTTATCAGCCGGGCGGTATTCGCCGTCGGGTGCCTTGGAGCCACCGGAGTAGCCTCGGACAGTAGACGGGGTGGCACTCGCCGAAGGCGACTCAGAAGCTGCCGCAGAAGCCGAGGCAGTCTCGCTCGGCGCCGCGGAAGCGGTAGCCGCCGCCTCGTTATTTGCCTGCTGACCACACGCCGCAAGCAGAGCACTCATGCCCAGCATCGCTCCGCCGCTCAGCATTGCGCGGCGGGTCAAAAGATTGGAAGTCATGGAAGTAGATTCCTTCTATCGGTGTGGTGTGTGAATTACAAAGGACTACTGGATAATTCCCTGCTCACGGAGCTGCTTATTGGAAACATAACCAGACAAATACCAATAACCATCCTTATAGCGATAACGCATCATGAAAACTTCATTGTCGTGATTAGTATTAGAACGTTCAATCGTGCTGCCATCAGGATTGACATAAATGGCATAGGTCCACAGACGCCGAGTAAGAACCCAATACTCTTTTGCTTGATCATCGTAATTGAGGGTACTCTCTGCCTGAAAATCCGAGGTTCCCGCAATAACCCAACCGCCACGCTTATAAAGGCCCTCGATATCCTTGAGGAACTTAATATCCTTCTCGTAGGTATCCAGCATATAGGGCCATACATACTGCATATCACCGGTCTGAATACCGTAGTTACGGGCTCTGACCCAATCAGTCATCATCTCACGGAGACCAGCGAAGGTTTCGGGGTACTGTTGCGGCTTAGCCTTGGGAAGAGGGACGTTCTGAGCCATACCGTATTCATCAGCTTCACGATATTCCCCATCCGGTGCCTTTGATCCGCCGGAGTAGCCGCGGGTAATGACCGGGCTCGGGGTTGCACTCGCCGAAGGCGAGTTAGAAGTCGCCGCAGACGCCGAAGCGGTCTCGCTCGGCGCGGCGGAGGCTGCCGCCTCGTTATTTGCCTGCTGACCACACGCCGCAAGCAGGGCACCAAGGCCCACAAGTGCGCCGCTGCCCAACAGGGTACGGCGATTAAAAATGGTCGAATCCATAGAAGATACGCTCCTATTGTCGGTGATGGTGTGTTATTCAGTTACTAGTCGGACCGTTATTCACAGGTCAAACTGACTGCCGGAAGAAAAACAGCCCCGTAGCGCGCCCATCAAGCGCATCAATGCGCTATTGAGTACTACAGTTACCACCCTACCGCATGTTTGCCGTCGTTTGCATTCTTTTGAGGATGGTGACGGTGGTTGGTCATTATTCGGGCTTCTCAATGTTTTATGCATCAAATATCTTTGCGCCCGCGGAGGCGCCGTCTCAGCAGATTTTGTGCCATGGTTTAGCGTCTTCTGCCATGGTTTTTAACTACAACCAAAGACACTAACCTATGGCACAAATCCGTAACCCTTGACCGAAACCCCACACCGCACCGAGCATCCCAAACAAAACAGAGCAGCCCCGGACGCACACGCATCCGGGGCCGCCTGCTGCGGTTATTCAGCGCCTACGATGCAATCTTTGCGATCTGGAACATGGACGCCGGCATCGGGCGGTCCAACGACCAGCGAATATGCATCGGCTTGGAGCCCTCGTGAGAAATGTATTTCACGGTGCCCAGGCACATGTAGGGTTCGGGGCCGAGCCTATTCTCCCTATGTTGGCGGGCGAAGAGCACGATGCGTCGGCCTCGCTCCTCGTGGTGTTGGAAGAGCTGACCCGTCGGGCTTTCGGGGGATGTTGCGCTCTGCGAGTCCCACGCGAACTCGTCAGTGCTGATGGCGTAGTCCTTGTACATGGTGGCCGGGGAGAAGTGCTTCTCAGACTTCTCCAACGTTACCAGTAGCGCGGTGGTGTTTGTCGGATCGAAGGGCACAACACCGTTGACCACGCCGCCGGGTACCTTGAAGTTCTCCTCCTGGCCGCCCAGTCCGGCGAATAGTTCTTCGCGGGAGTAGAGGGCGTGAGTGCGCAGGGGGACGCCTTCGCCCTCAAAGAGCGGCAGGGTGGAGGTGGTATCCGTGCCGGCGTTGAAGTTCCAGACGCTCTCCATTTCCTGTAGCATGCCGCGGTTCTTACGCAGAGTTGCCAGGCCCTCGTCGAGGGTGAACTTCTTGGTAGAACCGTCCCACTTGGCCTTTGGCCAGATGGAGAACAGTAGCATCCATGCGTGGCGGCGCTGTTCATCGGTCATGTCCTGCTCCAGGATGTCCGTGTTCAGCAGCTCCAGGTATGCGTTAATGCGGAACGCGTCGTGTACGTGCGTGAGTGCCTTGACGCGCTTATTCGTCTCGACGGCCACGTTGTCCTGGAAGGGAACCACCAGGTCGGGGTACAGTTCACTCGCGGCCTGGAGGCTGGTCCAGGTCGTTGCGACGGGCTTAGTGACACCGGGCAGGGGCACCTTGCTGCTACGACCGTAAATCTGCGGCAGTCCCAATCCGTAGTGGTTGATGAAGTCAATGACGGTGGGGCGAATATCGAGGTCCGTGGAGTTTCGGCGCATATCTTCCAGGTAGCTCTTTGCGGTGTCGATGAGGGCGTTCTGGTTCATGCGCAGGGACTCGCGAATCTTCTGGATGACCTGCTTCTGAGTCATCTCGTCCAGATGGAAGTGGCAGCCAGCCGGCAGCTCGGGGCTCTTAATATCCTGCTCAGTCAGGGTGCCCTGCCGCACAAAGGCGCGGTACTTGTGGTGAACCATGAAGTTCTTGTTCTGGTGTCCCACAAAGTCGAGGACCGTTAGAACAGACTTCAACGGTGCACGGCGCAGACCGCGGCCCAGCTGCTGCAGGAAGAGGGTGAGCGACTGGGTGGGGCGCAGCATCAGGAGGGTGTCGATGCTCGGAATGTCGACGCCCTCGTTGAACAGGTCCACGGTGAAGATCGTGGTCAGCTCGTGTACTTCGTCTGCAAGGTTCTTCATGACCTCGGCGCGGCGCTCGGCGGAATCTGTACCGACCAAGAAGTCAGCGGGAATACCGATCTCGTTGAACTTCTGCGCCATGTATTCGGCGTGCTTCACGCTTACGCAGAACCCGAGCGCCTTCATGCGCAGGGGGTTGTCGACCTTCTCGCGTAGCTCCTCCACGATGATGCGCAGGCGGCGTTCAGCCTCGTCCTTGGTGTACAGGTTCTCCAGGGCGTTTTCGTCGTACTGACCACCCCGAACGTTGATGCGGCGTAGGTCGGTGCCGTCGGCAATACCGAAGTACTGGAAGGGTACGAGGAGGTGGTCTTCGAGCGCGTCCCACAGGCGGATTGAGGTTGCCACATAGCCGTCAAAGTACTTGTCGGCGATGTTCACCCCGTCTTCTCGTTCGGGGGTTGCGGTCAGGCCGATAAATTCGCGGGGCTCAAAATAGTTGAAAACTTTGTCCCAGCTGGCTGCCTTAATGTGGTGACATTCGTCCATGATGATGACGTCAAAATAGTCTGGCGCGTAATTTTCGAGGGCGGCACCTGACAACGTTTGAATAGTCGCAAAAACAGCCTCATTGTATTCAGGCTTTTTGCCGCCGGTCAGGAGCTCACCGAAATTACCTTTTAGCATGACGTCGCCGAAAGTGCGGCGCGCCTGGTCAAGGATTTCTTTGCGGTGCGCAATAAAAAGCAGCTTCAGCTTCTTGCCGGACTGCTCGCAGAGGCGCCTGTAATCGAGAGCCGAGAACACGGTTTTGCCGGTACCGGTTGCGGCCACGGCGAGGTTACGGTGACGACCCTTAGAACGAGCGTTCTGCATTTCTTCAAGCATGCGCACCTGATGCGGGAACGGGTGCACATCCAGCAGGAACGAGTCGATATCGTACTCCAGGCCCTTGCTTTTACGGCCGGTAATATCCGCCTTGGCTAGGGCAGTGTCGAGCTCCTGTTTATCCTTGTCGGAGGCGGTGTAAAGGGTGAAATCGCCGCTCTTCCAGTAGCTTTCAAAGAGTCCCTCAAACTGACGGATCAGGCCGGGCGTAATCGGGTTGGAGATGCGAACATTCCACTCCAGGCCGTCAGTGAGCGCGGCACTGGACAGGTTCGAGCTGCCCACATAGCCGGTGGACATGCCGGTATTGCGGTGGAACAGCCAAGCCTTCGCGTGGAGGCGGGTGCTGTCGCCCTGGTAGCTGATTTTTACCTCGGCACCGTACTCTTCAACGAGGCGGTCGATAGCCTTGCGGTCAGTTACGCCCATATAGGTGGTGGTAATAATGCGGAAAGGAATACCGCGATTTTTAATAGCTTTAAGCTGTTCACTCAAACTATTAATGCCGGACATTTTAAGAAATGAGCAGAGCAAATCTACACGGTCTGCACTTTCTAATTCTTTCTGAATTTCAGTATTGAGATTCAGGTCTTTAGAAGTATTCGTCATCAGAGCAACGTCGCTCAGAGGAATATCGGGGCGCGTAGTTTTTGCGTCAGTGAGGGTGAGCTCGCGCATCTGAATTACGTTGCTGCCGTCATCGGTCAGTAACGAATCGTTCTGCTCTTCGGCATCCTGCGGTAGGAGCTCCATCATGCGGTTGACGAGTTCCACCTGGTCTGCGGGGGTTTTGAGGCTTTCGAGGGCGGGAGCTAGCTGGGTGGCGAAGAACTGGGTGAGCAGTTCGGGGATGTTGTAGTCGTCCTTTTCGAGGATTTCTTCCTGCCATTGCGCGCCTTCAGGGATGGCTCGGCTCATGAGCGATGCGCTCTTGAGGTGTTCGTAGAGCCCCAGGGGGAGAGTTTCGTCAGTTGTGGTCATAGCAGCAGCCTAGCAGCCCGGGCGGTTTGTTGCTGCCTGGATGGTCACCGGCTCACAGGGTAGGGGTGGCGGGTGGTGGAATCCTGTAATTACAAAAATCCTGCCCCGCATTTTCCTCGAAAAGCCACATGTGTTTCGAGAAGCCACCAAACATGTTGCTTTTCGAAACACATGTGGCTTCTCGGCGCAATAAAAACAGCACCCCGCATGCACAACTTTCACCAGTCACAATGCTGTTGATTCGCATCACACGCCGGTATTTTTAGGTATCCTTGGGGTAACACTCAGACAGAAGCCCGCCCTCCACCTCGAAAGGGGCCGCATGAAAACCTTCTGGACCAACCTACCCCTCACCATCCGTGCGGCAGTCATCTTCTGCTACGCCTACGCCGGGGTGCGCATCCTCAACCTCTTCACTGAGGCAGGCACCGCACCGCTGACCCCGCGTACGCTCCTTGACGGTGCCCTCACCGCCGCGGTCGTCATCCTCGCTCTCGCCCTGTACCTGGGTAACGCCCTGGGTGCCGCTCTACGCGCCCGGCGAGAAGGCTACGAACCCCGCCCGGTCGGCATCATCGTCGCCTACGCCCTCTTCGTGGCGGTGTGCACCTACCTTGTCTGCCGCCTCATCGCTTACACCGTGGAGGTGGGGCTCACCTGGCTCTTCCCGCCCGCCCTCGGCCCGGTTCTGACCGCCGTGGGCATGGCTGGTCTTGGCGTGATTAACTATGTGCGCCTCCGCCGCACCCGCAAGGACTAACCGGGGAGTTGCACCAAAAGAAATCCCTGTAATTACAAAAATCCTGCCCCGCATCCTCCGCGAAAAGCCACATGTGTTTCGAGAAGCCACCAAACATGTTGCTTTTCGAAACACATGTGGCTTCTCGGCGCAGTAAAAGTTAAAAGTCCATACAATAAACCGCCCCGTCCACCGCACCCACACGGGGGTGCAGCGGCCGGGGCGGCCTCAATCAGCAACCCAAAACCGGCTTTACGCCAGCCTCGGAGTCGCTACGCAAAAACCGGCTTACAGGCTCTGCGCCTGAATTGCGGTGATCGCAACGGTGTTGATGATGTCCTCAACGGTGGTACCGCGGGACAGGTCGTTCACGGGCTTACGCAGACCCTGCAGAACCGGGCCCACAGCGGCAGCACCCGAAGACTGCTGAACAGCCTTGTAGGTGTTGTTACCGGTGTTCAGGTCGGGGAAGACGAACACGGTAGCCTGACCAGCGACCTCGCTGCCGGGCAGCTTGGTCGACGCGATGGACATGTTCGATGCGGCGTCGTACTGGATCGGGCCCTCGACCGCGAAGTCGGGGTTCGATGCGCGCACGAGCTCGGTTGCCTCACGCACAACGTCCACGTCTGCGCCAGCGCCGGAGGTGCCGGTCGAGTAGGACAGCATAGCAACCTTGGGGGTGACGCCGAACTGGCGTGCGGTCTCTGCGGATGCCTTCGCGATGTCGGCGAGCTGCTCTGCGTTGGGGTTCGGGTTCACTGCGCAGTCGCCGTAGACCAGAACGCGGTCTTCCATCAGCATGAGGAAGACGGAGGAAACGATCTTGGTGCCGGGGCGGGTCTTAATGAACTCGAGCGAGGGGCGGATGGTGTTCGCGGTGGTGTTCACTGCACCGGAAACCATGCCGTCGGCGATGCCCTTGTAAACCAGCATGGTGCCGAAGTACGAGGGGTCGGTCATGCGCTCGCGAGCGGCTTCGATGGTGACGCCCTTGTGTGCACGCAGCTCAGCGTAGGTTGCTGCGAAGTCTTCGGTGTACTCGTTGTTCTCGATGTCGATGATGCGGATCGAGCTGGGCAGCTCAATACCCTCAGCCTGGCAAATCTCGGCAATCTTGGCGGGGTTGCCGAGCAGGATCAGGTCGCAGAAGTCGCGGCGTGCAATGATTTCGGCCGCGCGCAGGATACGCACGTCGTAACCCTCGGGCAGGACCACGGAGCGGCGGTTTGCGCGTGCGGTCTCGATGAGGTTGTGCAGGAAGCGCAGCGGGGTCATGGATGCGGGGCGCTCAATTTCGAGGCGCGCGAGCAGTTCGTCCTTGTTGACGTGCTCGTCCCAACCACCCATTGCTGCTGCGAGCTTGCGCTGGTGGCCGCTTTCGAGGGCGCCACGGACGCGGGAGACTGCGCGTGCAGACTTGAAGGTGTCCTTGGTGGTGGACAGCACGGGGAACGGTGCGTTGTCGATGAGGGAGCCGACTGCGGTGTTCTTGCCGGGCAGTGCGTCCAGGCCGCCGGTGAGCAGCACGCCGGAGGGCGCGGGGAAGGTCGGTGCCAGTGCGGACGCGAGGGTTGCTGCGACGATGTCTGCACGGTCGCCGGGGACGATGACGAAGTCGCCGTCAACGAACTGGTTGAGGAAGTTGGAGACGTTCATTGCTGCGACCTTGATGCCGTGGATGTCGCGGCTGAGGTCTTCTGCCTTGATGCCTTCGGTGTCGAGCTTGAGAGCTTCGGCAACTTCACCGACGGTGGGTGCGTTCAGCTCGGGGATTTCGGGCAGTACGTAGACGGGCAGGTTTGCGTCGCCGCGCTTGACGGACTTCTCGATTTCGTCGCGCAGTTCGGGCTCTGCGCGGCCGACGATGATGGCGAGCAGGTCTGCCTTGGAGGCGAGCAGTTCGGTGCGTGCCACGTCGACTGCGGTGACTGCTTCTTCGACGGTTGCTTCTTGTGCGCCGACGATTGCGACGACGGGCAGGCCGAGGTCACGTGCGATCTGGACGTTCAGGTCGAATTCGACTGAGAGCGCGTTGGCGGGCAGGTAGACGCCGTCGACGATTACGACGTCGCTGTTTGCTGCGACCTTCTCGTAGGCGGAGACTGCGCGTGCGGAGATTTCTTCGGTGTCGCCTTCTGCGATGAGTGCGAGTGCGTCGGTCATGGAGACTGCGCCGCCGACCTGCTCTTCGGCCAGGCCGAAGTGCTCGCGGATGAGGCGTGCTACGGGGTCGTCAGAGATGGTTGCGCCGTCGAAGACGGGGCGGAAGAAGCCGACGCGGTCTGCGCGCTTGATGAGGGAGTCTGCTAGACCCAGGGCTACGAGGGACTTGCCCGAGTTCTGGGACATAGCGGAGAGGTAAAGACCGGTGGTCATTGTTTTACTGTCCTTCTATGCGATGTTCGGCGCTGGGTCCCGCGGTTGCGCAGGGGTGTATGTGCTCCTGTGCGCGGGTGCGTCGAGCTTATATGTCATCTTCTATCTTAAGGCGTTGTGGGGGTGGTGCCTAACAGGGTGTGCGGTGCGCTGCGTCATGCGTTGCGTCATGTGGGGCGGATGCGCAGCTGTTGTTCGGGCAGGATGGGGTGTGTGCCGCCTCCTGGTGTGGTGTGCCGTTTAGGGGGTGAGCTTAGGGGTTGAGGATGCGCGCGTATCGTACGCTGCGTCCGGGGGCCCAGATGCCTCGTGCTTGGAAGTACACGCCTTCGTTGCGGTAGCCGAGGCGCTCGTAGAAGGAGACCGCTCGTTCGTTTTCTGCCAGGACCCACAGGTAGGAGTTTTCGTCCGGGTAGATGACGGAGTCGTAGAGCGCCTGGCCGAGCCCGGTGCCGTGCGTGTGGTCGAGGGTGTACAGGTGCGTGAGTTTGCGGGTGCCTGCGGGCAGCTCGGGGAGGGTATCGGCGCGTTCGAGTTCCCAGGAGGAGACCTCGCACAGGGAGAGCGCCAGGCCGACCGGCTTCTCCCAGTCAATCTGGGTGCCCACGGCGCAGGAGAGCCCGCCGTCGGGGGTCCAGCCGGGCACCTCGTAGGCGAAGAAACCGCGCACGGTGGGGGAGGCGAGGTGGCGGTGGAAGTCTTCGAGGTATTCGTTGCGTTCGGCGCGGTGGCGGGCGGTGAAGCTTTCTCCGAGCGTGTCGAAGTAGATCGGGTCGTAGGTTTGTTCCATGCAGTCCAGCTGCAGGTTGACGTATTTTTCGGCGTCGGTCGGTTCAATCGGTGCGAGCGCGTAGCGGCCCTGACATACAAATCCCATGGGTTCTAGTCTACTCAGCCTGCCCCTGTGGAGGCGGTTTGCCGCGGGTGCGTACGCTAGGGGCGTGCAGGCGGTGGCTAAGGGGGCGGCTAGTGGAGCAGTGGCTAGGGGGCGGCGCTGTTGCTTTGGGCCGTGTCGGTTAGGCTAGTGGGTATGGCGAAAAAGAGCAGGGCACCCAAGAAGTCCCAAAAGGTGCAGAAGCAGCAGAAGAACCGCATCGACGATACCGAGAGCACCCCCGTGCAGGGTGCCGCCGCTGGCGTGTACCCGATTTCTACGGGTGAGGCGGAGCTGGTCCCCGACGGCTACCACGCCGACGGCTGGCTGCTACTCATTAATGGTGTGCAGTCTTCCCACGTGATTGTGGGTGAGCCCCGCCAGCTGGATTTTGAGTACATGCGCTGGATTGCCGCGGTTGTCTCCTCGCACGTGGAGGAGCACCTGGACGCTGCGAAGCTGCGCATCACCCACCTGGGCGGCGGCGCCTGCTCGATGGCGCGCTATTTCGCTGCCCTGTCCCCGCCCAGCCGCAACACGGTCGTTGAGCTGGATGCCAAGCTCGCCGAGTATGTGCGCGCCTGGTTTGACATCCCCAAGGCGCCGCGCGTGAAGATTCGTGTGGGCGAGGCGGGTGCCGTTACCGCGACCTTCGCGCCCGCATCCCGCGACGTGCTGATCCGTGACGTATTCGCCGGGGACACCACGCCCGAGGCGCTCACCACCGTCGAGTTCACCCGCACCGTCGCCGAGTCGCTGGCACCCGGTGGCCTGTACATCCTAAACTGCGGTGACGGGCCGGCGCTGACCGGTGCCCGCGCGGAGGCGTCCGCCCTGCTTGAGGTGTTCGAGTACGTGTGTATTGTGGCGGATTCGGCAATGTTGAAGGGTCGCCGCCGCGGCAACGTCATTATTGCCGGTTCGCACGCGCCCCTGCCGGAGGCTGGTTCCGTGCAGGCTGCCGCTATCGCCCGTGAGCTCATGGGTGGAGGCGTGCCCGCCCAGTACTGGGACACCGCGCGGGTGCGCCAGTTCGTGAGGTAACGGTTTTCGGTAATGACTTAGGTCTTTCGACCATAGGTTAGTGACTTTGGTGGTGGCTTTTAACTACCGCCAAAGTCACTAACCTATCGCCAAATTCGGTGCCCCCTCCACAGCAGACGTTACTATAGTGGCATGCGATACACCTACCTTGGCCCCTCCGGCACCTTCACCGAATCCGCCCTGCTGAGCGTCCCCGGCACAGCCGACGCCGAACGCATCCCCGCCACCAGCGTGCCCGACGCGCTCGCACGCCTGAACGCGGGCGAGGTGGACGCCGCCATGGTGCCCATCGAAAACTCCGTGGAGGGCGGCGTGAGCGCCACCCTGGACGCTATCGCGGCCAGCGAGGGTGTGCGCATCATCCGCGAGGTGCTCGTGCCGATCCGCTTCGTGCTGGTCGCCGCGAAGCCCATCAGCATCGAGGACGTTAAGACTATCTCCACCCACTCGCACGCCTGGGCGCAGGTGCGCGGCTGGGCGCAGGAGAACGTACCCGCTGCCGCCTACCTGCCCGGCTCCTCCACCGCCGCGGCGGCTGTCGGCCTGCTCGAAGAGGGCTGCACCTACGATGCGGCAATCTGCTCCCCGGCACTGCTGAACTACCACCCGGAACTGCACGTACTGCAGGACAACATTGGCGACAACAAGAACGCAGTGACCCGCTTCGTGCTGCTCTCCCGCACCGCTGATATCCCCGAACCGACCGGCTCCGACAAGACCACCCTGACCGTGCCGCTGCCCACCAACCGCGCCGGCGCCCTGCTCGAACTGCTCGAACAGTTCGCGGTACGCGGCGTGAACCTCTCCCGCATCGAATCGCGCCCCACCGGCGAAGGCATGGGCTCCTACTCGTTCAGCATCGACGCCGACGGCCACATCTACGAGGCACGCATGCGTGACGCCCTGCGCGGCCTGCACCGCGTCTCCCCGACGCTGAAATTCCTCGGCTCCTACCCGCGCGCCGACCACGAAAACACCGAAGTCGACGCCATCCACTCCGACGGCTCCTTCGACGCCGCACACGAATGGGTCGAGTCGCTCTTCCCCAACGGCCGCCCCGCACACCTGCAGCGCCACTAGCGGCACCACCGGCAACACCACAAGCCGCCCCCGCTAGACCCCCGCACCTACCCGCGCCCCACCAGCGCAAACCCCGCCCACAACCCACCGCAAGATTAGGTAGGATAAAACAGTGATTGATATTAACCTCCTCCGCGAAAACCCCGACGTCTTCCGCGCCTCCCAGCGAGCACGCGGCAAGGACGAAACCCATGTCGACCGCATCCTCGAAGCCGACACCGCACGCCGTGCACTCATCGGCGAATACGAGAACCTGCGCGCCGAGCAGAACGCCTTCGGCAAGACCGTCGCAAAGGCACCCAAGGAAGAAAAGCCCGCCCTCGTCGCACAGGCGAAGGAACTGGCAGCTCGCGTCAACGAAGCAAAGGCAGCCTCCGAAGCAAAAACCGCCGAATACGAGGAACTGATCAGCAGCATCGAAAACCTCATCATCGACGGCGTACCCGTCGGCGGCGAAGACGACTACGTAGTCGTCAAGGAAGTCGGCACCCCCCGCGACTTCGCAGCTGACGGCTTCGAGCCGCGCGACCACCTCGAAATCGGCGAACTCGTCGACGGCATCGACATGGCACGCGGCGCGAAGGTCTCCGGCGCACGCTTCTACTTCCTCAAGGGCCAGGTAGCACGCCTGGAGCAGGCACTCATGTGGATGGCGCTCGACCTCGCAACCGAGCACGGCTTCACCATGATGACCACCCCCACCCTGGTACGCCCCGAAATCATGAACGGCACCGGCTTCAACGTCAAGCACGACGACGAAATCTACCGCCTCGAACGCGACGACCTGTACCTGGTCGGCACCTCCGAGGTGGCGCTCGCCGGCTACCACACCGACGAAATTCTCGACTTCGAGAAGGGGGCGAAGAAGTACCTGGGCTGGTCCTCCTGCTACCGCCGCGAGGCTGGCTCCGCAGGTAAGGACACCCGCGGCATCATTCGCGTGCACCAGTTCAACAAGGCTGAAATGTTCGTCTACTGCCCCGTCGAGCAGGCAGAAGAGATGCACGAGAAGCTGCTGTCCCTCGAAGAGGAAATGCTGCAGCGATGCGGCCTCGCATACCGCGTGATCGACACCGCCGCAGGCGATTTGGGCACCTCCGCAGCCCGCAAGTTCGACTGCGAGGCGTGGGTCCCGACCCAGGGCACCTACCGTGAGCTGACCTCCACCTCGAACTGCACCACCTACCAGGCGCGCCGCCTGAACATCCGCGAGCGCACCCCGGACACCGTGGACGAGGCAGGTAACGTGCGTAAGGGCCGCACCCGCTCCGTAGCGACCCTGAACGGTACCCTGGCGACGACCCGCTGGTTGGTAGCCATCCTGGAGACTCACCAGCAGGCTGATGGTTCTGTACGTATTCCGGAAGCACTCCGCCCGTACATGGGTGGCGCCGAGGTCATCCCCGCAGTAGCCGCTGAATAATCTCACAACCAGCTGAAAAACCCGCTCACCGCGTAAACGATGGGCGGGTTTTTGCGTATCCCGGTAGTCTAAGAACTATGCCTCTATACCGTAAACTCCTTGGTGTTTCCGCGGCGGCGGCGCTGACCGCCTCCGTCACTCGTGCCCGCCGTGAAGCGCGCCGACGTGCTATCGAACTGGGTGCGCCCTTCGGTGTTCTGCCGACCCTGCCCATCGGTGAGGCGCAGCGTGTGGGCGTGGTGTACAACCCTAGTAAGCCCGGCGCTGCGGCGGCTATCGAGATTCTGGAACGTACCCTCGCGGCGAATGGCCACCCGCAGCCGCTGGTGCGCACCACCCGCGTGGACGAGCCCGGTTCCGATGCCGCCCGCGAGCTGATCGCTGAGGGCGTTGACCTGCTCATCGCTGCCGGTGGTGACGGTACGGTGCGTGCTGTGGCGGCGGCGCTGGCGCATCATGAGGGGACCAAGCCGCGCCTGGGTATTCTGCCGATGGGCACCGGTAATCTGCTGGCGCGTAACCTGTATATTCCGGTCAGTGACGTGGCGGCGTGCGTGAATATTGCGCTCAACGGTGCAGGTCAGGCTGTTGATGCGATTGAGATGACGACGACGAGCGCCCCCGGCGAAGAAACCGAACACACGTTCTTTGTGATGAGTGGTGCCGGCTTTGACGCGCTCGTCATGAACGATACGAACGAGGACATTAAGGCGAAGTTCGGGTGGGTCGCGTATGTGCAGTCCGGCATGAAGCACATGCTGGGCAGGTCGCACCCGGTGCGTATCAGCGTGGATGGTGCGCCGTTCCGTACTCTGCCGATGCGGTCGGTGCTGATCGCGAATTGTGGCCGCCTGCAGGGCGGTATTCGCCTGGCGGATATGACGGATGTGAATGACGGCAATCTTGAGGTGATTGTGGCGTCGCCGCGTGACCTGGTGGAGTGGGGCCTGCTGATGGCGAAGGTTACGCGCCGCACGATTCTGGGTTCGCCGCGCATTGAGCTGCCGGTGATTCGCCACCTGGTGGGGTCTGAGGCGGTGTTGGAGTTCCCGGATGGTGCGCAGCCTGTTGAGGTGGATGGCGACCCGGCACCGTCGGCGTACCGTATTAGTGCGCGCGTGCTGCCTGCCGCCGTGGAGGTGGCGGTCCACCCAGAGGTGCTCTAGCGGGCGTAGTGAAGGTGTAAGGCGGAATCCTGTCTAGCACCCTAATCACCTGTTTGTGACCTGAATTATGAAAGAAATCGCGGATTTTTTCACTATTTCCTGAAAATCGGGAGGATAATGAAAAAAACCGCGATTTTTTACACCATCAAGGAGGGCACCCGTGAACACCACCAGCACAAGGTACCGCACCCTCAAAAGCATCTTCCACGAACGCGGCAAAGCCGCCGCACAAACCGAACTGCAGGCACGCCGCAACGGCCACTCCACCTACCTCCTCAACGAATTCACGGTAGGGGAGCACCCCCTGTTCTACCTGGCAGACCGCACTGCGCTCGCATCCTTCGAACGCATCATGCGCCGTGAACGGCATATCGAACAGCTGAGCTCCCAACTGCCCAGCATCGCCATGCAAAGCTACCTACTCGACCTGGCAGTACGCAGCATCGTGGCGTCCGACCGTATCGAAGGCGTGCACACCACACGCCAGCTCATCTCTGAGGCGCTCACCTCCGGCGACAGCGAGGACCCCCGCGCTAAGCGCGCCGTCGAATTCGTGAACCTCCTCAAAGACCTGGGGGCAGGACGCCCACCCTCCACAGCTGAGCAGGTGCGCAGCCTCTACGACACGCTACTCGAAGGGCACCTCGCGGAAGAAGACCGCCCAGACGGGGCTTTATTCCGCACCAAGCCCGTGGTTATTCACGACAACACCCGCGAAATTCACCGCGCCCCCGACAGTGAAGCAACCATCACCTCCAATGTTCAGGCGGCACTCAACCACGCCCTCGACCCGAATGTGCCGGCGCTATTCTCCGCAATCGCCGCACATTTCATGGTGGAGTACACGCATCCTTTCTACGACGGCAACGGCCGCCTGGGCAGGTACCTGCTGGTGTCCCACCTGGGGCAGACGCTCACCCGGCTGACGACCCTCACTCTGCCGAGCACTCTCAACATTCAGAAGAGCCGCTACTACAAGGCGTTTAGCGCGGCGGAAGAACCCCTCAACTACGGTGAGGTGACCGGTTTTCTGCACGTTTTTCTAGGGCTGATCGAGCAGGCTCAGGAGCACCTGGTAGACGAACTGGAGTCACGCGACCGTGCGTGGCGTACCCTTGGCGGGCGTATCGCTGAGCTAGAGGGCAGCCGCACATGGACGGGTGGCACCCCCGGGCTGACTTCGAAGAAGCGTGATGATGTTCTGCGGCTGCTGTACCTGCTGGGGCAGGTACAGATTTTCCGTGCGCCGGTCGCGCCTACCTCAAGCGAATTGCAGGATGCGCTGGGTGTTACGGCGCCGACTCTGCGCGATAGGCTCAAACTGCTGCAGGGGCTTGGGTTTGTTGAGGGTGTGAAGGCTGGCCGCACGATGCGCTGGTCGCTCACCGAGGCGGGAACCGCCCTGCTGGGCTTGCCCGCCGTTGATGATGACGAAGAATAGCCCACGAGCATATGAAACAGGGGAGGGGACGCACCGGAGTGTGTCCCCTCCCCTGAGCTGTAGTTAAACAGAAAAGGCACCCTCAACGGGTGCCTTATGTGTCAGGATCGCCAAGAACGGCCAGAATACTCCAGCTTTCATACCTTGACGCCTTCATCCCTCGGCCCGGAGGCGGTAATCCATCGTTTTATCCTGACAACCCCCACTATACGGAGGTTATACCTACCCCCGCAACTGGTTCAGTCACGCATGGTTGGGGTCTAGGTTCGGCGCACAAAAAAGGCGAACCCCTAAAGGTCCGCCCTTAAAGCGTTATGAGGCGCTACCCTACTGGGACCACGCCTCATACCCATGACAAGTTCCACAGCTTCGGCCATAAGAAGGCTCCCCCCTGCAGCCTCACCCTTTCCCCTCCCTACACAGAACAAGTCTGATAGGAACTCACCACTTACATGATGAGCAGCACGGTAACTTGCGCAGAGCGTACGAGATGAGTTTTAACTTGTACCTCAAGGTTACCAAGCGCGGGAATCTCCGGCAACGTGGTTGGTCACGCCAGGAATCCCACTAGAGGCAATACCCGCCGACCTTCAAAACAAGACCCGGCGGCTATTCAGTAATCGCCTGCGCCAGCACCTCCGCAAGGCGTGCGCTCCTGCCGGTGTCCTGACCCTCAAAACGCGCCTCCACGAACTCATCACGCAAACCCGCCGCCACCGCAAAAGCTGCAGGCGCCAGACGGTACCCGGCATGTGCGGCAAGCTGACTGAAAAACACGAACTGGGTGCGCGTATTACCCTCACGGAACGCATGCACCACATTCAACTCATTCCACAACTCAGCGAACTCACGCACAAACTCCTCACGAGAAAGACCCGCCAGGTAGTTCTTAGCCGCCAACCCGCGGTAGAGCCGGTTCGCCTGCTCCAGCATCGGCTCACCTGCCGGGAAGTACCTGTGCCCCTCCTTACTCATGCGCGGATCCCAAAAACTGGGTGCGGTACGCTCCTGACCAGCCCACTCGTACACGTCCTGAAAGAGGAACCCGTGAATCGCCTTCATATGGGCGAAATCAAAATTGCCGCGGATAGGTTGCTGAGCCAGCAAGAGCATACGACCGCTCACTTTAGACTCTTCAAGCTGCTTGAGCTTAGCGGCGTCAGTTTCGCCGTACGGTTTTTCGGGGCTGGTGAAAAGGTTCCGGAGGACGCGCGTTCCGGGGATGTAGTAGTCGCCCCACTCGTAGTGCTTCGCCATTACGCGCGACCCATAATGTGCCGGGTAGTAGCTGCATCGTACTCTTCGAAAGAGATTTCGTGGTGTGCCAGCTGGCGCAGGAGCTCCTGGAGGTGGGGGTCGGTGACGACGTGCCCTGCGAGGTTCATGCCAGCCTCAACGAACTGCAGTGCCTCTTCGGGGGTCTTGGAGCGGTGGGGGTTGTCGGTGGGGGTGGTTGGTGTTGACATGGTTTCCTCCCTTGAAGTTTTACCGTGTAGGTTCGATGAGGGGAACGCGATACAGAAATGCAGAAATCTGTGTATGCGGTTTTCTGGCTTCCGGCGTTGGAAGCGCGCTGAATAGAAAAGACTGGACAGAAAAGGCGAACCCGGTGAGAGCCCGCCCTTAAAGCGTTATGAGGCGCTACCCTACTGGGACCACGCCTCATACCCATGACAAGTTCCACAGCTTCGGCCATTCAGGCTCCCCCCTGCAGCCTCATCCTTTCCACCCCCTACCCAGAACAAGTCTGATAGGAACCCGCCGTATATGGCGGGTAGCAACTATACAGTCGCAGAGCGTACGAGATGAGTTTTAACTTGTACCTCAAGGTTACCAAGCGCGGGGATCTCCGGCAACGCATACGGTCATTTTGGCGGTGCCCTCCCCAGAATGACCGCGGGCAGTGCCTGTTTTCGGTACCTGGGTTAGGCTGGAATATACGAGGTGCCTTCCAAGAGTATGGGAGATGCGCCCCGTACTAGCAGTCGTAACCCACGTATGCGCATGGTATGTCGGTCGTCACCGCAGCGAAGACTAACGAAAGGACCCACCTAATGGATCGCATGCTGATTGTAGGCGTCAATGAAATGGCGCGTTTTCTGGGTATGACTCCTGCGGGTCTGCTCCGCCGAGGCGAGCTGCCCGAGCCCGATTTTATGTCGCACAGCAATAAGAGAATTTGGTTGCCGGCGACCGCGGAGGCGTGGAATACCGAGTACACGAGCCGCCCCGAATTTGGGGAGTGGGGCCGCCGCCGACGAGAGAAGAAGCAGGCAGCGGAAAAGCCTGCCGACTAGGTAAAACACCGCCTTCAAAATAAGTAGCTTAGAGGGAGCCTGCCCACGAGGTAGTGGGCGGCTCCCGCAAACAGACAATCACCAACCACACCTGCGAGGAGAACACTCATGGGAGAGTATTTTGACCTTCCTGACCGTTACCCAGATCTGTTTGAACAGCTCAACGATAAGCAGAAGCGAGGTATTACTCAGACTCTCGCGTCAGCGTGGCTTGACGGCTACGAACATAGTCGCGAAGAGATTGCTCGTCTCATTGATTTAGAGCTAGGTCGCATCAGTTGGGAAGAATACCGAAAGCAGGTTCTGGAGCGCGCCCTCAATAAGCAGAGGTCGCAAGAAGCAAACTCTTCCACCGAACCCAACGCAACCGGGCAGTACCAGCCCGTCGACTCATTTCCGGAAAGGGGATAACCGTGGAAGACAGCACCCCCGATTTTGAGGCGCTCCACAAGTACCTCGTAGACAACAGCTCAGAGATCTTCACCCCGCTTATCGAGGCCGAAGACGACGACGAAAAACGCCGCTTCTACATCGCCCTGCAGACCTACTCCCTGCAGCAGAAGCAGCGCATTGTTCTCGCTGACGAGAACTTCGTCGTCTAAGCCGTTTAGGCAGTCTAAGGAGCCGCACATGAAGCCCCAATACATCATCATCGGCGGAGTCAACGGAGCCGGTAAGAGCACCCTCTACCGCACCAACCCGCAGATTTTCGGTGACACCCGCCGCCTCAATGCCGATGAGATACTCCGCGCTGCAGGAGGCGACTGGCGCAACCCCGCCGACGCCGCCCGCGCCATGCGAGACACTGTGCAGGACCTGCGCCAAGCGCTCGCGGCCAGTGAGTCCATCCACCAGGAAACCACCCTTGCGGGTAACGCCAAATCCTTCCAGAACCTCATCGACCGCGCCCACGCCCAAGGGTACGAGGTGACCCTACTGTACGTGACGCTCAACAGCGCCGACACCGCCGTGGACCGGGTCGCCGCCCGCGTTGCCAAGGGCGGGCACGGTGTTGACGAGGCAGATATCCGCCGCCGCTACGACAGCTCCCACGCGAACCTGCAGGTGCTCGCCTCCTCTGTGGACACCTTGCGGGTCTTCGACAACACCCGCTGGTACGAACCGGTGTACTGGCGTGCCGGTTCAAAGGTGTTGCTCGACGAGCCGAGATACGGTCTGCACCTCAGCTAACCGTCACCTCCCACCCTCACGCCCCAGCCGTGAGGCAGACCTGTGAAGGTCAAGAAAGGAACATACAGTGTCAGATCATTTTGACCTGCACCTGCGCTACCCCGAACTATTCGAGCCACTCACCGAAGAGCAGCGCCGCAACGTCATGCAGCCCCTCGCCTCATCCTGGCTTGAAGGCGACAACCCCACCCGCGAAGACGTCACGCTACTCATCGACTACGAGCTCGGGCGAATCACCGCAGAAGAATACGACCGGCAGGCACTAGCGAAGGCGCTCGCCTACCAGGTGCTGACAAGCCAAAACATCGACCAGCAGGGCGCAGAGGAGGGCGAATAAACCGTGAGTCATCAGCAGAACTGGGCGGCGTACTTCTACCCCGAGCCCCACCAGCACGTCATGCGGAATAAGCCGGGCATCAAGGACCCAGCGGCGCTTTCGCTCTACGAGCACCGCATCATCACCCGACGAGGCTACGAGCTCACCAAGAACCCCGAGCTCATCGCCCATACCTTCGACGCGGAGCACCTCAAGGCCATTCACCGCTACCTCTTCCAGGATGTGTACGACTGGGCGGGGGAGTACCGCACCGTGGACATGTCCAAGGGTGTGAGTGCTTTCGCGAGCGTTCAGGACGGGCCTTTGAGCATTGACCGGTACCTCGACTACGTTTTCGCCACTAGCCGCGCGACTGACTGGGCGAGCCTGAACCATCAGGAATTTGTGGAGGTTGCCGCCGCGATTTTCGCGCACCTGAACCATGCGCACCCTTTCCGTGAGGGTAATGGTCGTGCGACCCGCATTTTCATGGATCATGTGGCGGCGCGTAGTAATTTCCGGTTTGATTATGCGCGTGCTGGCCGCCGCGGCTGGAACCAGAGTTCCATGTTTAGCGGCCCGGATCGCGGGTATTTTGAGGTGCATCCGGAGGAGCTACATCAGCTGTTCGGCATCATTACTGTGCCGCGTGACGCCTAGTCAGGCCACTAATACACCTCGGGCAGATACCCGATGAGAGCATTAAAGAATGGATGTCCGCCACCTTATTGGTAAGGCGGCGGGTGTTCCCCGTACGCGCGGGGATGAGCCCGACAGACACGCTTATATGTTGGATTTTGGTCACATTATTGTATATTTGTCCCGTACCCAATTTCAGTGCGTGCCCGAGAAGGCAACATCTCAGCCGACGTTGGCTGTTCATTATAGACGGTTGAGCTCGACCCAAGCATGCCTGAAGCGCACCGACTTCTCGGGTTCATCCTTATGCAATTAGGGGCCCCGCGCCGCGCAAGAGACGAGTATGCGAAGTCGAAGGCTGAGGTAGAGCTTTTGCTCATGCAGGCTCGGACTGCTCTCGATTCGAGCATAGATGTCCAGGTAGCTCTCAACGACCTCCATGCCCGTTTTCCGAACGACGAACTTATTAACGAGGCCGTACACCTGAACTCGAATACCGAATGACTGGAAATGTAATGGTGATTAATCACAAGCGACGGGGCGAAGCACAGAGCGCTCCTAGCCTGCATCTGAGAGACATGCCCATCGAGCACTTGTATGTGCGCTATCAAAGGATAGCGCGGAACCTGCCGAGACGGATCCGCTGGCTTGCTTTGGTATTCGCGCCAACGAGCACGAGTTTCACCGTCTTCACCGCTGGCCTACTGAATGTTGCAGGGGCTCTGATGATTACGGCAGGTATCGGCCAGGTAACGTCAGGTGAGAGGACCCCAGGCAGTGCTATTTGGTTACTCATCTTCGCTTTCCTGGCTGAAAGCCTAGGGTACTGGGTGAAGGAACGCCAAGAGCTTATTCTCACGATCGCGGTTCGACAGCTTACATACCGCCGTTTCCGGGACATCTTTGGTAGGTCATCCCATCCGCCGGAAGCTCATGGGCATGTTCTCACATACCCGGCACAGATCAGCCAGTTTGCCTTCGTTGTTGATTTCGCCGTTTCAACCGTTCAGATTATTGCCTTTCTCGCGGCTTCGCTCGCGCTATATGGTGCAAGCGGCGCCATCGCTGCGTTGCTCATCACTGGATTGGTATTCGTCAGCGTCCGTCTCATCAACTTGGTGGGCCGACTATGGGAACAGTACGTCGCTCTAGAGGGAGAGCGTAGGCAGTGGATTCAGCGTGTAGCAAACGCGCTGCCTCGAGGGCAAAGCATCCCCAGCTGGGGTACCGCCCTGGACAAGGTCGCTAGCATCCGAAACACCGAAGAGCAGCTTCTGCACAGACGAGTCCCGTTGCAGATCCTGAATGGATTCCTTGAACGGGGAGCACTAACTGCGGTGCTCGCTGTGGTTGCGGTTCTCGGCGCGTGGCTCTGGCCATCCGCTCGTTTCGGTGTTGGAATTATTTTGGCAGCCCGCTACCTGTACGCAGCGGTGCAGAACAACATCGTAAACTATCGGGTTATTCGGCTCGCTGTGCCAATGATGCGTGAGCTCGACAAGCTCGAGTCGTCTCCAAATTGCACGGTTAAACAGCAGGACTTGGTGGGGCAGCCTTCAAATTCTAGAGAGGTGCTTTCATCTACGTCTGAGCGCGCTGAAGCATTGCGCACATCCGTGACCACCCCCGATTCTGCTTTCGTACCACGCAACCCGGAAGTGTCCCATTCGGTGTTGTCAGCGTGGCGAGCTTCTGCTTCGCCACATCAGGTATCCCGGTTCACTAGCCTCGCTTTAGGTATGGGGCTCACTGAGGATGTGATTGGGCGGTTCTGGCAAGACGCAGCAACCTTGTCGTCAGGAGAGAGACACCGTGCTGCTGTTGCTATCGTTTTGGCAGACAAACCGGACTGGCTAATTTTGGACGATACGTTCGCAGCGCTTGATCCTGTAACACGAGAAGTGGTTGCCGAGAGGATCTTAGAGTGCGTGCCAACGTGCACACTTCTGGCAAGCTCGGAGGAGTACGTACCGAGTGCCTTCACCTCCGGCAATGATGCGAGGGTAGACCCTCTTGAGTTGCAGGCTCATAGCCCCGGGGCAGCTAAGGGGGTAGATGCTGGTTCGACGGATGTGAGCGAGGGACAGGACCTTCCTGACCCTGAGCCGAAGCGTGCCACATTCCGACGATCGGCCCTGTTGTTGTTTGGACCGCATTTGGTGTGGATTACGTGTGGCGCCCTACTCTTGAGCGGATCCGAAGTTGCTTTTGCATTGACGATTGCTCACAGTGATGGGCTGTCTGCTCAGGTTGCTGGAGTGTCAGCTGCTTGCGCACTGGCAGCAATTGTTGGGTCTGTCATGTTCTTTGGCCCGCTCTACTGGGCTCCCATCGCTAGGCTGAGCGATTTGCACGACCGGATTATACGGAGGCTCGATCGATTCGCTAGTCCTAGAACAAGCGGTGCGGTCATGGGGCGGATGGGTGAAGACTTCTCCGACCTTCAGATGTCGGTGCCTAGCGCCCTGGGGTCGGTATTTATGGTCATTCTACAGACCTTTATGCTCATCGGAGGCGCAGTGGCTGGCGCCCCGCTGTTCATAATCGCTGTGTTGGCGGTAGCACCCCTAGCCATACTTGCTATGCGTCAGGGTTCAAAGTGGATTCTCCCTGCCTCGACGACGGCTGCCAATCGCCGAGGTGACTTCATCGGGGTGGTTGGTGCCCAGGCTGGCTTACACGCTGTGCCCGTCAGTGCAGGGCTGCGTCGGGCTGGAGAAGAAGCCTACGCTCATTCGGAGGCTGCATACGTCAGCAGCTCGATTCAGTTGGCGAACGCCTACGCACTGCGTACGGGACTGATTCAGTCGCTTGTGTTGTCACTGAATGTTTCTGCAGTGGTATTGGCACTGATGGTCGAAGGATCGAACTCAGTGGTTGCTCCCGCGGTCGTAATATATTTTGCAGTAACTCTGTCATCTGGCATCCAATCTACGGTGGAGACGCTGCAACAGGTTGGTGTAGTCAGCTTGACTGCGGAGCGTGTTCGGATGCTTGAAGAGTACCGGGCCGACCGTTCTTATCCGCCCGTGCGGTCTGCTGACCTGGCTCTGCTTGAGAGCGTTCTTGACTCTGGGTGTTCTATGGTTGCCTTGATTGGACCAACTGGCGCGGGGAAGTCCGTCATGCTTGATGCTCTATACCGCCGGTATCCCCAAGGCGAAGTGGTAATCGTACCAGATATCGATCCGTTCGCATCTGAAGCATCGAATTCGAGCGGGCTCATGCTTGCGCGTTCCGTGTTACGTGACGGCGCTGCCCGGCTTGTGTTGCTTGATGAGACCTTGAAGAGTCTCACTCCGTCAGAGGAGCGCACTGAGCTCGAATCGATGGCGTGCGCTATCGAGGGCAGTGACAAGCAGGTTGTGATTGTCCTTCACTCGCGCTCTAACCTTGATTGCTTCAAAGAAGTGGTGAATTTAGATGCGTGAGCTGACCCAAGTACTACGTTTTTCTCCAAGAACTATCGAGGACGAAATGCGAATCTATAGGACCAAACCTATAGCCTGGACCGATTCGTCGGTGGCACTTCTGAACGAGCACGGCGTCACACTGTGCACACCTGACCGCGAGGCTACACCGCTGGACTTACCCGAGGCGGGAACCGCCCTGCTGGGCCTGCCCGCCGTTGATGACGACGAAGAATAGCCCGTGAACAGAAGAAACAGGGGAGGGGACGCACCAGAGGGCGTCCCCTCCCCTGAGCTGTAGTTAAGCAGAAAAGGCACCCCGTAAGGGTGCCTTATGTGTCAGGAGCGCTAAGTTCGGCCGGAGTCCTCCAGCTTGCCCCTTAGAGCCTTCATCCCTGGGCCCGTAGGCGGTAATCCGTCGTTTTATCCTGACAACCCCCACTATACGGAGGTTATACCTATCCCCGCAACCGTTTCAGTCATGTGCGGTCGGGGTCTAGGTTCGGCGCACAAAAAAGGCACCCCGTAAGGGTGCCTTATATGCAAGGTCCGTAGCTTCGACCAGAATCCACCAGTACACCCCGCTACGGCTCACCCAGTATACTTCCTCGCCTTGCGGCGACTACCTCAGGGTTCTTGTGTTACCTTGCTAGTTCCAACTATACCTAAGCTCTGAAAACATCACCCGTAATGGGGGCAGACCCCAAAACTCGCCTTCCGGGTATTTTCCTCAAGCCCCTAAAAACCCGCCCCTCCTGCCCCCAATGCTGCTCCTAGTAAAAACCCCCGCCAAAAACACTGCCGGGGCCGTCTCGCACGCAGGCTCGAAAAGTGCGAGAATGGAGCAGAAAAGAAAACTACGAAAGAAGATACTTTCATGCTTATTCTCGTTGTGAACGCAGGTTCTTCCTCCCTGAAGTACCAGGTGCGTGACACCTCCCTGCCCGAGGCAGAGCAGATGCTGACCTCCGGCCTCGTCGAAAATATCGGCACCGACGTGCCCAACCACGAGGTCGCATTCGACATCATGTCCGAGAAGCTCGAGCCCGTCCTGCACGGCCGCGAGCTGCAGGCAGTCGGCCACCGCGTGGTGCAGGGTGCAGAGAAGTTCACCCACCCCACCCTGCTGACCGAGGAAGTTGTCCAGCAGATCGACGACCTCTCCCCGCTGGCACCGCTGCACAACCCCGCACACGTTCAGGGCATGCGCGCAGCAATGCACAAGTGGCCCTCCCTGCCGCAGGTCGCTATCTTCGACACCGCGTTCCACTCCACCATGCCCGAAGAAGCATGGCGCTACGCAATCCCCTACGACCTGGCTGACAAGTACAGCATCCGCCGCTACGGCTTCCACGGCACCAGCCACGAGTACGTCTCCCACGTTGCAGCTGACATGCTCGGCATTGCACGCGACGAGTTCAACGGTATCGTGGCACACCTCGGTAACGGCGCGTCCGTGACCGCTGTGAAGGGCGGCAAGTCCGTGGACACCTCCATGGGCTACACCCCGCTGGCTGGCCTGATCATGGGCACCCGCTCCGGCGACATCGACCCCTCGGCGCTGACCACCATCCTGTCCCGTGAGGGCATTGACGCCGCACGCCTGGACACCATTCTGAACAAGGAGTCCGGCCTGCTCGCACTGGCTGGCTCCAACGACATGCGTAAGGTCGTTGAGGCTGCACAGTCCGGCGACGAGCGTGCACAGCTCGCACTGGACATGACCTCCTACCGCCTGATGAAGTACATTGGCGGCTACAACCTGGTTGTTGGCGGCGCGCAGGCACTGATCTTCACCGCAGGTATCGGTGAGAACTCCGGCGACTTCCGCAAGCTGGTCCTGGACCGCCTCGGCGCACTGGGCATCAAGTACAACGAGGAAGAGAACGCTAAGCGTTCCCCCGAGCCGCGCGTGATTTCCACCGAGGATTCCGCGATCAAGGTGCTGGTCATCCCCACCAACGAGGAGAAGGCTATCGCTGAGGCTACCGAGGAGCTCGTCAAGAGCCTCTAAGCCCCACGCACCCCGCCGTGTAGGCGGTTGAATATGGGCAGTCCGCTGCAGTTCCCGTTCCGTACGGGTGCTGCAGCGGACTTGTTTATGAGCGTCCATTAGTATAAATGCGTATGATTCAACTTACTTTACGATGCAATATTACGGCAATGTGGCATATATTGCATATGTATTATGTATCACGTAGAAAATAAAAATGAAAGTTAACTTAAAATATGGGACTAGATTCTGCATAGAGTGAAAAATTTTTGCTTGTGTGGGAAAGTTTTATGTAAAAATATGCACTAAGTGTACCGACTCGCAACATTCCAACGTTGATGGCAGTTAAGGTTGAAGGTGAAAAAAGGTTGATGGTCCTAGGTTAATTCTGTTAGGAATTTTTTATTAACCCAAGTTGTTGCACAACGTTGAACAATAAATACAAATTTTTTGTGCTTTCATGTAACGAGTGTTCATCGAAAAGAACTGGAGCGGATTTATAGCCGCAAAAGAATTCTGAGAGCGCACTCTGAATTACACGTTAAACACATACTGCGATAACCTTTATATCTGTATTTTTTATGTAGAAATAAAGTGAATCAATGTACAAAACTCATTCCAATTGAGAGAGATTTGGTAA
>ENA-OWMY01000059-OWMY01000059.1-metagenome-genome-assembly--contig:-NODE-59-length-32900-cov-5.957771_pt1 | contig 32900 bp, 29 predicted proteins | sample MGYA00245358_ERZ651122 | MGnify/ENA primary metagenome ERZ651122 (study PRJEB26857, sample SAMEA4031752) | metagenome | biome: human; feature: oral; material: saliva | place: Philippines | collected 2014 | study...
CAGAACAGAAATAATGTAGTGCATTCCGAATGATTGCCCTGTGCGATAAATTACCGACATCACCTTTTGTGCATCAACTAGCCCATCATATTTACGCGGTGGTTCGAGGCAAATATCGCAGTTTTTACACGGTTCTTGGCGGGATTCTCCAAAATAGTTGAGTAAAACCAAGCGGCGGCAAGTTTGTGATTCAGCAAATGCACCAATGGCTTGTAATTTGTGTTGTTTAATATCGCGTTGCTCGCTTTCTGGTTCTTCTAACAGCATTTTTTGCAACCACGCATAATCGGCTGGGTCGTAAAACATCACCGCTTGCGAAGGCAAGTCATCACGTCCAGCACGTCCCGTTTCTTGATAGTAAGATTCAATACTTCTTGGCAGGTCAAAATGTACCACAAAACGTACGTTAGATTTGTTGATCCCCATACCAAAAGCAACCGTTGCAACTACCACTTGAATGTTATCACGCTGAAAAGCATTTTGTACGGTTTCACGTTGTTGAACGCTCATTCCTGCATGATAGCCCATGACAGAAATGTTTCTCGCACTCAATTTTTCCGTAATCTCTTCCACTTTTTTGCGGCTATTGCAATATACAATACCACTCTTGCCTTTTTGCCCCGCAATAAACTTGGCAAGTTGTTCCATCGGCTTAAATTTTTCTTGTACGGTGTAGCGAATGTTTGGACGGTCAAAACTACCCAAATAAGTATGGGGTTCATTCAAACGCAAATGCAACAAAATATCCGCACGAGTCGTTGGATCAGCTGTTGCTGTGAGTGCCATAAGCGGTATATTTGGGAAAGTATTTCGCAAATTGCCCAAAAGGGTATATTCAGGGCGGAAATCATGCCCCCATTGCGACACACAATGAGCTTCATCAACGGCAATAAAGCTGATTTTGCAATGTGAAATAAAGTGATAGAAGCCTTGTGTCATCACTTTTTCGGGCGAAAGATAGAGCAGTTTCAACTGACCAGATAAGGCTTTTTGCTCAATTACACGCTGTTCCTCTAAGGTTTGAGAAGAATTAAGGTAGCCCGCTTCAATGCCATTAGTGAGCAGCTGATCAACCTGATCTTTCATTAAAGAAATAAGAGGCGAAATCACCAGCGTAATACCTTCCAAGCATAGGGAAGGCACTTGGTAACACAACGATTTTCCACCGCCTGTAGTCATAATGACGAGTGTGTCCTTGCCAGCAAGCGTAGCCTCAATTACTTCTTGCTGACCTTGACGAAATTGCTGATAACCGAATACGTTTTGTAGTATGGTTTGTGGAGTGGAATGTGGTTGCATTGGATAATAAGAATGGTGTTATATTCATTCCTCTCGCTCTTTTGAGAGAGACAAACGGAAATTACGTTAAGCAATTTGTATCAGAAAGAGGACAAACGGTCAATTTTATATTATATGTTGGCAAATTCCCCCTCTCCCACAAGCGAGCGAGTAGAAGTATTAGAAAAAGCTCACTTCTTCCCCATGTCTTGCAAAGGCTTCTTCTAGGTGCTGCCAGAATGAACGCCCTTCCATTGTTTTCCATTCACCATCAAGATATTTGAAGTGGAAACCGCCTAATTTGCTGGCAAGCCAAAGTTCTAGCATCGCTTCTTGCTTATTAATAATAATTTGTGAGTCATCATCGAATGTTAAAGTGCAAACCGCACCTTGAATTTCGGTATCAACAGATAAACCTTCATCATCAATTTTTTCTTCGATTTCGTCCCAAGTTTGTTCAACAAGTTGATGAAATTGTGCTAAGTTCATTTTTTTTATTCCTTTATGTTTTGCAAAATTTTCTGAAAATCTGACCGCTTACAAACTTGGTAATTCCGTCATTGCCCAACGGGGTTTTACACTCACACTTAAATCGGTTTGCTCACCATGTTTTAAGCGAAGAAAGCCTGTGTAAGCGATCATCGCACCGTTGTCAGTACAGAATTGTGGTCGAGGGTAGTAAACCTTTCCACCAAGGGATTTCATCATTTCAGCTAAATCAGCACGCAGTTGTTTATTTGCACTTACACCGCCTGCCATTACTAAGCGTTTATAACCTGTTTCTTGTAATGCACGTTTGCATTTGATGAGGATAGTATCTACCACAGCTTGTTGGAAAGCATGAGCGATGTCACAACGGGTTTGCTCATCTAATTTACCGTTCTCATCCAAATTGCTATTGATAGTGTTCGCAGCAAAAGTTTTTAATCCTGAAAAGCTGAAATCTAAACCTGGGCGGTCAGTCATGGGGCGAGGGAACACAAAGCGATTTGGTGTACCTTGTTCTGCCAATCTTGAAACTGCCACACCTGCTGGGTAATCTAACCCTAGTAGCTTGCCTGTTTTATCAAAAGCTTCGCCTGCGGCATCGTCAATAGATTCGCCAAGCAATTCATATCGACCCACACTATCCACTTTTACTAATTGCGTATGCCCACCTGAAATAAGCAGTGCCACAAAAGGAAACTCTGGTGGAGCTTCTTCTAACATTGGAGCGAGTAGATGCCCTTCCATATGATGCACGCCCAATGCGGGGACATTCCACGCATAGGCAAGCGAACGAGCAATAGTTGCCCCCACTAATAACGCCCCAACTAGGCCAGGGCCTGCGGTATAAGCAACGCCATCAATATCGCAAGCGGTCAAATTTGCTTCTTTTAATGCAGCTTCAATCAATGGCACGGTTTTGCGGATATGATCGCGTGAAGCCAATTCTGGCACGACACCGCCGTAGTCTGCGTGCATCTCAATTTGGCTGTAAAGCTGGTTGGCAATTAAGCCTTTTTCTTCATCATAAATGGCAACGCCTGTTTCATCACAAGAAGTTTCAATGCCGAGAATTTTCATACTATGCTTTAAAATACTAAAAAAGCCACAGAAGCATTGAACTGCTGTGGCAAAATAAAATGAAATTAGAACTGTTCGCCGTAAGCTGGTTTAGTTACGTTTGGATATTCTTTACCTTTATTCGCTTCAATCAAGGCATCTACTTTTTGAGCAGAATCATTCAAACCCATTTGCTCAAAGGCTTTTTTCATATAAGGTAACGCTTCAGCAGTGGCTTTTGTATCAGGATAGAAACGCATCATTTCTTCCACGCGGTTGCTTATTGCAACATAAGCATCACGTTTGTCATAGAATTTTACCACTTCAAGTTCGTGTTCTGCCATACGATTTAGCAAATAGCCCATCCATTGTTGTGCTTCAGGTGCATATTTGCTGTTTGGGAAATCACGTACGATGGTTTGGAAACTACCGTAAGCGTTACGCACTGCATCAATCGAGCGAGAAGCACGGTTTATACCAAAGAAATCCTGAATAAAATTGTCGCCTAAACGAGCATTTGAAAGTGCTGCTAGGTAGAAGACATAATCTGTATGAGCACTATTTGGGTAAGCACGCACAAAACGTTCTGCAATATCTAATGCTTTGTAATATTCACCCACTTTATATTGTGCATAAATCAAACTCAATTGTGTTTGTTCGCCAAATTGAGTATTTCCTTTTCCACCAATCGCATCTAAATAGCGGATTGCTGAGTTATAATCGCCATCTTGTAAGTAGGTTTGACCTTTACTGTAAAGGTCTTGAGCAGATGCTTCTTCGAGCTCTTTATTTGAGTTTGAACAACCTACAACGAGTAAACCAGCTAACATAAGCGAAGCAAGAGAAGTAAATTTACGCATAATAATTACCTTAAAGAGATAAAAAGTGTCTAAGATCAAAAGTTAATGTACAATACTTGCTATAGACCAAAGGCACTTCATTAAGTTCGTACGAATTGCCTTATTTTATAACACGCTCACAAATAAGCAATAGATATAGATTAAATAGGAATAGACAAATGGCTCAACAGATAACGCTAACTGCAGAGGTTTCTGCCGATTTATTAGGAGCAAGGCTTGATCAAGCACTTGCTCAACTTTTCCCCGATTATTCACGTTCACGCCTTAAAGTTTGGATTGAAAACGATTTAGTAAAAGTAAATGGCAAAGTAGTCAATAAAGCACGTGAAAAAGTTTTTGGTGGCGAACTGATTGAAGTATTGGCAGAAATTGAAGAGGAAGTGCGTTTTGAGCCACAAAATATCCCACTTAATATTGTGTATGAAGATGACGATATTATTGTGATCAACAAACCGAAAGATTTAGTCGTACACCCAGGTGCGGGTAATCCCGATGGCACAGTATTAAATGCACTACTTTACCACTATCCATCGATTGCAGAAGTGCCACGTGCGGGTATCGTACACCGTTTAGACAAAGATACAACGGGTTTAATGGTGGTCGCGAAAAATATCCCTGCTCAAACTCACTTAGTAACTGCACTACAAAAACGCCAAATTACCCGTGAATATGAAGCTGTTGCGAGTGGCATTATGACCCAAGGTGGTAAGGTTGATGAGCCAATGGCTCGCCACCCAACCAAACGCACCGCAATGGCAGTACATCCAATGGGTAAACCTGCAGTCACGCATTACCGCATTATGGAGCGTTTCCGCAACTATACCCGTTTGCGTTTACGTTTGGAAACAGGGCGTACACACCAAATCCGTGTACATATGGCACACATTGCTCACCCGCTTTTAGGAGACCAGCTTTACGGCGGTCGTCCTCGCCCACCTAAAGGTGCAAGTGAAGAATTTTTAGCAGTATTACGTTCATTTCAACGCCAAGCCTTACACGCCGCGATGTTACGTTTAGAGCACCCTATCACAGGTGAACTCATGGAATGGCACGCCCCATTGCCTGATGATTTTGTGGAGCTTATCCAAGCCTTAAAAGACGATTATACGTTGTATAAGGATCAGTTGGATTATTAATTAAAAAGGGGGCATAATAGACAAAAGTGTTGGTTTTGATTATTAACTATAATCCTTACCAACTGTTTTGCCACATGGCATAGGTTTTGACGGATTAGCAACTATTTGTCTACTATGCCAATAAATACGTCTATGCTCGTCCAGCACTTCCTAATACTCCCGATGAAATGCCCATCATTTCGTTAGCTTCTAACCAGCGGTCAAGATAACCTGTTTTGAATAAAGTTTTGTTGTTGGATTCAGAATAAATCCACATATTCTGGGCGATTTCTTGTTGTAGTTGTTCGCTATTCCAAGTAGAGCAACCTAAACAAACAATAAAGTGTTCAGGTGCATCTGTTGTGCCAAAGGTATCCAGCACATCGCCCGATGTGGTTAGCATAATGTCATCTGTGATTTTATAAGAGTGCAAGAAAGATTGTGCCATTTTGGTGTGGATAATAAAGCCGCGATCTTGGCTCACAGGACCACCGCTTAATACCATCTGATCTTTTTTGTAATCACGTTGATTTGCCATTTGGAAATCCATTCTAGTGAGCAATTCCAATACAGATAAATCAGTTGGCATATTGATGATTAATCCCATGGCTCCGTTATTATTGTGTTCACAAATATAAACAACGGCACGATCAAAATAAGGATCGTCCATATCTGGGGTTGCAATTAAAAATTTACCTTGTAAGTTTTCTAACATTCTCTTTTCTCGTTAAATATCACCAAAGCAGACTTGTAAAGCGGTAATTGCTGCGAGGGAGGCAGTTTCTGTGCGTAATACTCGTTTGCCCAATAACACCTCAGTAAAGCCTTCTGCCTCTGTCATCGTAATCTCTTCGGGAGAAAGCCCACCTTCAGAACCAATGAGCAATCGCACTCCCTCTTTCGGCATATTCGGCAATTGACGGATCGTATATTGGGCTCTTGGATGTAAATTCAACTTAAGCATTCCATCTTGCTCTTTGCACCAATCAGTAAGTTTCATCATCGGGCGAATTTCTGGAATCTCATTACGTCCGCATTGCTCACAAGCTGCAATCGCAATTTTCTGCCATTGTTGTAATTTTTTATCTTGGCGTTCTTCGTTTAATTTTACACCACAACGCTCCGACCAAAGAGGTGTAATGGTTTTTACGCCTAACTCTACGGATTTCTGAATTGTAAACTCCATTCGATCACCACGTGAAATCACTTGCCCTAAATGAATATACAAAGGCGATTCGCGATCATCTAATTTGCTAGAGTGAATTTTTGCAATAATTTGTTTTTTTTCGACCGCTTGTAACGTGGCGTGAAAGATATGGTTAGATCCATCAAATAAAATAATGGTGTCGCCCTCATTCATTCTCAATACACGCCCAACGTGGTTGGTGGCATCTTCGCTTAGAATACAGCTTGTTTGATTTGCTATTGGAAAGGGATGATAAATTCTAGGTATTCTCATAATAAAAGGTTACAGGTATATTTTACTAAGAAAAAGCCGCCATATACCACGTACGTTTAATAACCTACGGCATATACAACGACTTTCTATTTACTTGAATATTAGATTTGTGGACCTTAAGTAATTATTCCTAAGTTCGCACCACATCTGCTATTTTAGCGTGAAATATATACTCTGTATAGAATTACAAAATCTCTTTCGCTTTTGTTACAACGTTTTCAACGGTGAAACCGAAGAGTTTGAATAACTCGCCTGCTGGTGCAGATTCACCGAAGCTATTCATACCTACGATACGACCTTCAAAGCCCACATATTTGTACCAGAAGTCTGACAATTGTGCTTCAATAGCAACACGTTTAGTCACTGAACGAGGTAATACTGATTCACGGTAAGCCTCATCTTGCTTATCAAACACGTTGGTGCTTGGCATTGAAACCACGCGTACTTTTTTACCTTCAGCTTCTAACACTTCTGCTGCTTTCACCGCTAATTCAACTTCAGAACCTGTTGCGATTAGGATTAAATCTGGCGTACCTGCTGCGTCTTTTAACACATAACCACCACGTGCTACATTCGCTAATTGCTCTGCAGTGCGATTTTGTTGTTGAAGATTTTGACGAGTGAAGATTAACGCACTTGGGCCATCATGACGCTCAACGGCAGCTTTCCAGGCAATTGCAGATTCTACTTGGTCAGCTGGACGCCACGTTTCAAGATTTGGAATGTAGCGTAATGCCGCAGTCTGCTCAACTGGTTGGTGAGTTGGACCATCTTCACCTAAACCGATTGAGTCGTGCGTATAAACGAATAACACGCGTTGTTTCATCAATGCGGCCATACGTACAGCGTTGTGAGCGTACTCATAGAACATTAAGAAGGTCGCCCCGTAAGGAATGAAGCCACCGTGTAAAGCAATACCATTCATAATCGCAGACATACCAAACTCACGTACGCCGTAGTTAATGTAGTTACCATCTACGTTGTGATCTGCACGAATTGGTTTAGAGCCAGACCATAAAGTTAAGTTTGAGCTAGCTAAGTCCGCTGAACCACCTAAAAACTCTGGCAACACGTGAGCGTAAGCTTCAATCGCATTTTGTGATGCTTTACGGCTTGCAATGTTTGCAGGATTTGCCTGTAATTTTTCGATAAATGCTTGGCTTTCTGCTTCCCAATTTGCTGGTAATTCACCACTCATACGGCGTTTAAATTCTGTTGCTAATTCTGGATAAGCGGTTGAATATGCTGCAAATTTTGCATCCCAAGATTGTTCTTCTTCAGCACCTTTTGCTTTTGCATCCCACGCTGCATAAATATCTGTAGGAATTTCAAATGGCTCATATTCCCAGTTTAAAAATTCGCGTGCTGCTTTAATTTCTGCTTCACCTAATGGTGCTCCGTGGCAGTCATGCGAGTTACATTTATTTGGTGAACCGTAACCGATAATGGTTTTACAGATAATTAACGTTGGACGTTCTTTCTCGGCTTGTGCATTTTCAATCGCAAATTTAATTTGCTCAGGATCGTGACCATCAACATTACGGATTACTTGCCAGCCATACGCTTCGAAACGTTGTGCTGTGTCATCGCTAAACCAGCCATCTACGTGACCATCAATAGAGATATTATTGTCGTCATAGAAAGCAATTAACTTACCTAAACCTAATGTGCCTGCAAGTGATGCTGCTTCGTGTGAGATCCCTTCCATCAAGCAGCCATCACCTAAGAATGCGTAGGTGTAGTGGTTTACGATGTCGTAACCTTCACGGTTAAATTGTGCGGCTAAGGTCTTTTCTGCAATTGCCATCCCTACAGCATTCGTAATCCCTTGACCAAGTGGACCTGTAGTAGTTTCAACACCTGGAGCATAACCATATTCAGGGTGACCTGGTGTTTTTGAGTGCAATTGACGGAATTGTTTTAAATCTTCAATTGAAAGATCATATCCCGTTAAATGTAAAAGGCTATAAATTAACATTGAGCCGTGACCATTTGACAACACAAAGCGGTCGCGATCAGCCCATTTCGGGTTATTTGGGTTGTGCTTTAAAAAATCACGCCATAACACTTCTGCAATATCAGCCATACCCATTGGTGCACCAGGGTGACCAGAATTGGCTTTTTGGACAGAGTCCATGCTTAGTACACGAATCGCATTTGCTAAAACTTTACGCTCAGCCATCGTCATTCTCCCGTTCATTTTGATTAAATTAAGATTATTTTTGATTGCTCGTGATTGTAATCAAGTTTATTTCAAAACTCAAAAAAATCATCTATTTTTTGTGATCTAGCTCACATAAATTCTACATTAAATTAGCGGTTGATCTTCGCTCAACTTTCACTTAGAATACGCACTCTTTTAGGCGTTAAGCATAAGCTTAACATATTATTAATCACATATGGTACTTATCAGCGGCTCAATTATAATAATAGTTGAAACAAGATAAGCGGCGATATGGCTTCTTATGAGGTTCTCCAATGAAACAAGGTATTCACCCAGAATATACTGAAATTACTGCAACATGTTCATGCGGTAACGAAATCAAAACTCGCTCAACAGTGGGTAAAAACTTAAACTTAGACGTTTGTGGCAACTGCCACCCATTCTATACTGGTAAACAACGTGTTGTTGATACTGGTGGTCGTGTTGAACGCTTCAACAAACGTTTCAGCATTCCAAGCACAAAATAATTTAGATTGTGTGAAAAAGAACCTCGCATTTGCGAGGTTTTTTTGTCTGCTATGCTTTTTTAATGTTAAGATATGCAGATAAGAAAAATGAGGCTGAATTTTATCTAAATTCAGCCTCATTTTTTCTTACTACAATTTTATTTAATTAGTGAAAGATAGCATGCAAGATATAGTAAATAATAATTGAAAGTACTGCACCTGCTGGTAAGGTAACAAACCACGATGCAACGATATTACGGATAATACCTAAGTTGATTGCCGCAATACCACGAGCGAAACCAACCCCTAGAATTGCCCCTACTAGGGTTTGTGTGGTGGAAATTGGTAAGCCTGTACCCGATGCAAGTACAACAGTTACCGCACACGCAAATTGTGCTGCAAAGCCACGGCTTGGTGTAAGTTCAGTAATGCCTGTCCCTACCGTTGCCATAACTGATTTACCCATTATCGCTAAACCAACACCCATACCTAATGCACCTAATGGTAATACCCATGGTGCCATACCTGTTTTACTCGCGATATCACCACCGTTTGCCACGATAGATTCAACTGCAGCTAATGGACCAATTGCGTTTGCTACATCATTTGAACCGTGTGCAAAGGCCATTGCACAAGCGGTTAAAAGCATTAAAATACTAAATATTTTTTCAACGCCACCGAAACTAGATTGGTCTTTTACTTTATTTGCAAAGGCTTGGCTACGAAAATAGATTGCACCTAATACGCCAGCAATAATTGCTAAAGTAATTGAAATACCGAATGTTTCCCAACCAGAAAGATTTAAACCCACGTGTTTTAAACCTTTTGAGATTGTTACGATAGCAAGGATAAAAATAGTTACTCCCATATAGAATGGGCCATATTTTTTTGCTTGTTTGAATGGCTCTGAGCGGTTAAAAATCAGTTTTTGTGAATTAACAAAGATGATAAAAGCAATAATCCCTGCAAGCACAGGCGTAATGAACCAACTACCCACTATACCTGTTAATTGACCCCATTGGATTGATTCGCCACCAACGGTAACCAAAGCAAAACCAATTACCGCGCCAATGATCGTGTGTGTACCTGAAACAGGCCAACCCATTTTGGTTGCAATAATTAACCATACCCCTGATGCACAAAGGGAAGACATCATGCCAAGCACGAGGGTTCCAGGCGTATCGGTAAAAGCATCGGCTTGAATAATACCACTTTTAATGGTATCAGCCACTTCACCACCTGCTAAATAAGCACCAGCAAGTTCGAAAACCATTGCGATCATAATCGCTTGTTTAACAGTGATTGTACCTGAACCTACTGAGGTTCCCATTGCATTTGATACGTCGTTTGCACCAATACCAAACGCCATTAAAAAGCCTAACACGGCTGTCACAATCACTAAGATTGAGCCATATTCTTGTAAAAGTTCCATAAGTTCTCCTATGCTTTTGCAAGCATTAGCTCGATTCGCGAACCAATACGCTGAGCTTGATCTGCTAAGATGCTGATTCGCTCAATACATTTATATAAAAACATAACATCAATAGGGTTTAATTCCGCTTCTAAGCCGAAAAGCGTACGACGTAGGGCGATTTGAAGTTGATCCGTATCATCTTCGATTTTATCTAGCTCTAAAATCATGTCATTCACGAAGTGACGTTCTCGACCTCGGAAACCTGTTTCAAGCAACTCATCAAGCTCACCTAATACTTTGCGTACTTGGCGACAAGAATCGAGGCTACGGAAGATAAATTGACGAAATGCGGGTTGCATAATTTCTGGCACTTCCAGATGACGGCCAATAACACGAGTTGCGATATCTTTTGAATAGTTTGCTAATTTATCCAGTTGCGTAACAATCTCTAATAAATCTGAGCGTTCAACGGGAAGGAATAATCCGCGAGGTAATTTTAATCGAATCTCACGTTTGAGGAGGTCAGCATTACGTTCTAATTCCACAATATGGTTTCGAATTTCTTCTGCTGCATCCCAATCGTGATTGAAAGAGGCTTCAAAAAAGGGGTCTAACAGCTCACTGCATTCAGTTACTTTTACAGAGAGTTGTTTGAGAGGTTTGAGTGGCGATTGGGCGAATAAACCTAAAATGTTATTCATTGCCATAAAATTTCTCCATTATAATGAATTTAAAATGATCTTGCTGTGAAAAGTAGACAAAATCGCCTATATTTTACTTAATGTTATTGGAAAGATCACGGGGTAATTGCGGTAGGGACTTGTACAAGCGGTTAAATTTTGCAAAAGTGTTGTAGAATTTAACCGCTAGGTGATTTGAGATTAGCTATAAACGGAGAAATTAATAAATTTTTTAAATCAAATATGATGCACTACCAATCTTTTTCCTTGGTGTTTTAACACTTCCGCATCCAAACCAAATATGTTCTTTAGATGCTCGGTTGTGATGATTTCTTCAGGTGTGCCTATCACCACAATTTCTCCATTTTTCATCGCCACAATCGTATCAGCATAAGCTGCTGCCATATTGATGTCGTGCACGACCATTACGGTGGTTAAGGCAAGTTCATCAGTCAATTTTCTCAACAATCGCATTAACTCACGGGCATGGAACATATCAAGGTTATTGAGCGGTTCATCAAGCAACACGTGGCTAGTTTTTTGGCAGAAGGTCATTGCAATTAAGGCACGTTGTCGTTGCCCACCTGAGAGTTCATTCAAAAAACGGTTGGCAAGATGGAGTAACTCAAAACGCTCAAGGGCTTCAGCCACAATTTCATGATCAAGCGATTGAATTTTGCCTTGATGATGCGGATAACGCCCGAACATCAGCAAATCTTGCACAGTAATGCGACTGTGGATCACGTTGTCTTGGGTTAAGATTGCCAAATGCTGTGCAATAGTGCGAGAATCGGTGGTCGCAATATTGTAATTATCTAGCAAAATTTGACCGCTTTGAATCGGGTTTAAACGGGCTATGAGCGAGAGCAGTGTAGATTTGCCCGCACCGTTTGCCCCCACTAAAGCGGTAATCCCACCGTTTGGGATCGTGAGGTTGATGTTATTTAAGATCGGAGATTGCCCGATTTTGTGAGAGAGATTTTTTACTTCAATCATTTTTGTTTTTTAATCATAAGATAGATAAACACGATGCCACCTAAGAATTCAATTACAACACTTAACACACCTTGTAATTTGAACAGTTGTTCAAACACCGCTTGCCCTAATACCAGCGTGATGGCGGAAATGATGAATGTGAGCGGAATACGAATAGCGTGTTGCATTGTTGGGCTGATGGCGTTCACAATGGCACAAACCAGTAATCCTAAAAAGAGGATTGGCCCAACTAAAGCGGTGGACACCGATACCAACAAGGCACAGCAGATGAGTAGTTGATGCGAAAAGCGGTTGTAGTTAATACCTAAACCGATTGCTTTGTGTTTGCCGAGCATCAATACATCTAGCTTGTGGCGTTGTGTCCAAATCCAGATACTACTTAGTAAGGCGATGATGATTCCGATGGTTAAAAGGGTTGGATTGGCATTATTAAAGCTCGCAAAAGAGGAGCTTTGTGCGACGGCAAATTCTTCGGGGTCGATCATACGTTGCAAAAGGTTGTTCACACTACGGAAGAATACGCCAAACACCACACCAATCAACAACATTCGGGCGATATCGGCATTGTCTTTGGTGAGCGTGCGGAATAGCAACAGAGCGGCACCAAGCATCAGCAAGGTTTCAAACGCAAATTTGTTTGCAATCGGAAGTTGAGTAAAACCGAGTCCACCGAGCAAAAACACGAGTATGGTTTGAAGCAGCAAGTAGAGCGAGTCAAATCCCAAAATACTTGGCGTTAAAATCGGGTTGTTCGTCAGCGTTTGAAATAATAAGGTTGAAACGCCAATGGTGTATGCTACCGTTAGCAATAACAACAGTTTTTTGCCACGAAACGGCAGAATAAAATCCCAATTCCCGTTGCTGTTAAACAGCATAAAAAACAGACTGCTTGCAAGCAGAATCAGACTTGAAATAATCAAAACTCGGGATGTTTTCATACTTTTTTCCCCCTAAAGAGCAGATAGAGGAAAATCACTGTGCCGACGATGCCGAAAATCGTTGAAATCGGCACTTCAAACGGCTCGTTTACCACTCGCCCGAGAATATCGCATGTAAGAATGAGATTCGCTCCAAGTAACACCACAACAGGCAGATTCTGGCGAAGTCGATCACCTGCCAGGCGCGAAACGATGTTTGGTACCACTAAACCGATAAACGGAATTTGCCCAATGGTGACAACAATTACCGCGGTAATCATGGCAACAATAATCAAGGCAATCCACGTCATTTGATGGTAGTTAATGCCAAGACTGGTGCTGATATTCTGTCCAAGTCCTGCGATGCTGAGTTGGTCAGCAAGAATGTAGATGATGACGGCTAAGGCTGCGGTCAGCCAGAGCAGTTCATATCTTCCTGCTAAAACGCCTGAGAAATCGCCTGCAAACCAAACGGAAAGTAGCTGTAAGCTGTCGGTTTCGTAGGCAATAAAGGTAGTTACTGCTTCAATAATATTGCCGAAAATAATCCCCACTAATGGCAACATCAGTTTTTGATGGGGCGGTAGATTACGCATTAGCAGCATAAAAATTGCCATACCAATTAGTGCCGTTACGGTTGCAAACGACATTTTGAAAATGAGTGGCATTGCAGGGAAGCAAAGGCTTGCAATTAAAATCCCCACCGCTGCACTTTGGCTTGCCCCAATCATACTGGGTTCTATAAAACGGTTTTTCAGCACAATTTGCAGCACCATTCCTGCCACGCTGAGTGTTGCACCAACAAGGATGACAGCAAGGGTGCGAGGTAAGCGGCTAATAAAGAAAAGTTGTGATTGCTCAGACTGGCTAAACAATTCGCCCCAATGAAAATCCGCTACCCCCACGGACATACTGAGGGGGCAGAGGATTAAAAGTAAAAAAAGATTAAAAAACGTGAGCTTTCGCATTATTTAGAGAAGGCTTGTTTGATGTGGTTAAGATCTAAACGCATTTGTTCTACGCTGCCAGCTGCAAGGTATGCTGAACTGCTGAGGTAAATGACGTGTCCGTTTTTCCATGCCTTTGTTTGATGGACTAATTCGTTATCTAACACTTCTTGTGCTGTTTTGCCCTCTTCACCAATGGCTGCGGTGCGGTCTAACACGAATAACCAATCTGGATTTACTTTTTGTAAGTATTCGAATGAAATTGGTGTACCGTGGTTTGCTCCTTTGGTGTTCACTTCAAATTTTGCTTCAGGAATATTAAGAGCAGAGTGAACCCAACCTAAGCGACCAACAGGACCAAATGCGGACATTTTGCCACCATTAACAAGCACGATTAAGCCATTTCCTTTACCTTTTACCGCTTCTTTAGTTTCAGCGATTAAGGTTTCAAGCTCAGCTTTTAATTTTGCTGCTTCCGCTTCTTTATTGAATAATTTACCATAGTTTTCGATATTGTTTAAACCACCTTGCAAAGTGTTCACTTCTTTCGGTGTGGTTACATCAATCGTCATTGCAATATTTTTTAATTCATCGACTTTTTTTGCTGCACGGCTACCTACAATAATTAAATCTGGTTTTAAGCTGTTTAATGCTTCGTAATTTGGCTCAAAAACAGTACCGATATTCACCGCTTTTTCTGTCGCTGGTTTTAAATATGGCAAGGTACGAGCCACATCAGGGCTACCTGCAATAGGTACGCCTAAATGTGCAAGCGTATCAATTGCGGCAGCTTCAAATACAGCAAGTTTGGTTGGTGTTTGAGTGAAAGTAACATCACCATGAGCGGTCGGAATGGTCACATCTTTTGCAAATGAGAGAGAAGAGCAAGAGACAGCAAGGGCTAAGGTAAGTAGTGTTTTTTTGAACATAAATATTCCTATTAAATAGAAAATGATAGAAAGAAATCTTATTGAAAACAATTCTCAAGATGGCGATAATCTTACCCGATAATATTTGAAATAGGAAGATCTATAGATAAAAATGCTTGCTCACTACTTACCTTTAGTTATGAGCTGGATATTTATAAGCTATTCAGCAGCATAGCCTTGTTTAGGTAGAAGTTTTCCATCTAAATAAGCCATGTTATTTTTTAATTCAAGGCGCCCTTCGATAAACCATTTAATCACAAGCGGATAAATTTGATATTCTTGCTCACGGGTTCTGGCTTCTACATCTTCTACATTATCTTCAGGGAAGATAGGCACTTTTGCTTGTAAGACAATCGCACCACCATCTACTTCGTCATTGACAAAATGGACGGTTGTGCCGTGTTCATTGTCGCCTGCTTCAATCGCACGTTGGTAGGTGTTTAAGCCTGCGTATTTAGGAAGAAGAGAAGGATGGATATTTAAAATTTTCCCTGCAAAACGTTGGGTAAATTTTGGGGTAAGAATTTTCATATAACCAGCAAGGACGATCAAATCTACTGCTAGGCTTTGCAAATAATCGCCAATGGCGTCGTCCATTTCGAGGTTATTGGCAAAATTTTTGCGAAGAAAGACCGCTTGTGGAATCTGTGTTTGTTTGGCTCGAATTAAGCCGTAAGCATCAGCTTTGTTACTTACCACACAAGCAATTTGGGCGGGAATATCGCCTGAATGGCAGGCATCAATAATAGTTTGTAAATTCGTTCCTTGACCAGAAATAAGGACGGCAATTTTTTTCATTTTCTTCCTTATAGAAATCAGCCCAAAAGGGCTGAATTGAAATTTAAGATTTTATTATTGAATCTCAACCTGTGCTTCGCCTTCGCCAAGAGGTGCAATTTTGCCGATAACCCACGCTTTTTCACCCGCTTGTTCAAGTAATGCGAGAGCGGTTTCAACCTCTTTTTCTGGTAATGCAATTACCATACCTACGCCACAGTTAAAAGTGCGGTACATTTCATAACGACTAATATTGCCTTTTTCTTGTAACCAGTTGAAGATAGCAGGCCATTGCCAACTTGATTCATCAATCACTGCTTTAGTGTTATCAGGCAATACACGCGGGATATTTTCCCAGAAGCCACCGCCTGTTAAGTGAGCAATGGCGTGAACATCGGTCTGTTTGATCAGCTGTAAAATTGATTTTACATAGATTTTGGTTGGGGCTAATAAATGTTCACTAAGTGATTTGCCTTCCAATAAGTCCGCTGGATTTGCATCACTTACTTCAAGCACTTTACGAATTAACGAATAACCGTTTGAGTGTGCACCGCTTGAACCGAGTGCGATTAAGGTATCGCCCGTTTTCACTGCTGTGCCGTCAATAATCTCTGATTTTTCTACCACGCCTACGCAGAAACCTGCTAAATCATAGTCGCCTTCGTGGTACATTCCTGGCATTTCAGCGGTTTCGCCACCGACTAACGCACAGCTAGACATTTCGCAACCGTCTGCAATACCTTTGATCACACTTGCTGCCACATCAACGTCTAATTTTCCTGTTGCATAGTAATCTAAGAAGAAAAGCGGTTCTGCACCTTGTACGATTAAGTCATTCACACACATTGCCACTAAATCTTGACCAATGGTATCGTGTTTTTTCAAGTCAATCGCAAGGCGTAATTTTGTGCCAACACCATCTGTGCCAGAAACTAAAATTGGCTCTTTATATTTGGTTGGTAAAGCACATAATGCACCGAAACCACCTAATCCGCCCATGACTTCAGAGCGGCGAGTGCGTTTTACATCGCCTTTGATACGTTCGACTAATTCATTCCCAGCGTGAATATCTACGCCAGCATCTTTGTAGCTAAGTTGTGTGTTGCTCACGATTAACCTCAATCAGTTGAAATAAAAATCGAGCAGATTATATCATTAAGCAAACGTTTGCGGAATAAAAATTTAAAGGATTGACTTATGTTTCAAATACAGTATTATTTTGAATGTAACAATTTTGTTACATTTAATATATATAAAAATAAAAGGATCTAGTATGCAAACTAACAATGAGCTTTATCAACTTGCATTAATCAAGATTAAATCGAATGGCTTAGTATTAAAAAATTAATCAGACGCACAAAAACTTCGTTCTATCGGATATGTTGAAAATAAAGTAATGGAGCTTGCAGTCCTTAATTTGGAGAGATAGTAACATTTGATAATTAGAAAATATTACATACAAGAAATGGATTTAAGGCAAAATTTGATGGGAATAATCGATGGTTAATTAGGCTATTTGGTACCTATGATAAACTTCTCAAAGAATATTTTGTATCATCTGAATGTAATCATCATTTAAGAACTAAATAAGGACAAAAAGTGGAAAATTTATTTATTGATAATAGTATTATTGCTAACTATTTTATTCTTGGTATTTGTTTATTAGTAATAGCCTCTTTTGTAGCAGGTTATATTGATTCTATTGCTGGAGGTGCGGGCTTAATTTTAATTCCTGCTTTCTTAATGGTTGGTCTTCCTCCTCAATTAGCATTAGGTCAAGAAAAACTAGTTAGTACTATTGGCACAATCGCGGCTATTAAAAACTTTATGCAAAGCAAATCTATAGTTTGGAAAATTATTCCCATAGGGATTGTTTCTGCATTATTAGGTGCCTATATTGGGGCAGAAGTTATTTTAATGCTACCAACACATGTTATTAACTATATTATTTTTGCATTTTTACCTTTGGGTTTAGCTGCCACTTTATTTAAAGGAAAATTACTCAAGCAAGAAAATCAAGAGCAAGAAATTAAAAACTCAGCATTATCTATTTTTATTACCTGTTTAATAGTTGGTTTTTATGACGGTTTCTTTGGACCTGGTACAGGCAGTATTTTTATTATAGCATTATTCTTAATTAATAAATTAAGTCTATTGCGTGCTTCTGCGACCTCTAAAATTTTTAATTTTTCCTCTAATATTGGCGCATTCGTATCTTTTATTATTGCAGGTAAAATGGCATTTTTAATAGGTATTCCAATGATTATTGCCAACCTTGTAGGAAACCATATTGGTAGTAAACATGCAATTCACAGTAATGGTGAAATTATCAAAAAAGTGTTGGTAATTACTGTAGGTCTATTGATGTATACTTTGGGTTACAAAGTCTTATTCGCTTAATACAAAGGGGGTTGAATACGTTTTAATAAGCGAGATTCAACCTCTTTTGTTTTTTCAACCTTGCATAACTTTTTAAACTGTACTATCTTAGTAGTGCATATGAATATAGGAGAAACAAAATGAAAACCACAACCGCATTAGTTACAGGCGCAACTGCAGGCTTTGGCTTAGCAATCTGTAAAAAATTGATCGCAGCAGGCTATAAAGTAATTGGCACGGGCAGACGTGCAGATCGATTAGCAGAAATTCATTCACAATTAGGCAACAATTTTCTACCGCTTGCCTTTGATATTCGCGATGAACAAGCCACAATTAACGCTCTAAATACCCTTCCTGAAGGTTGGCAAGCGGTCGATTTATTAGTGAATAATGCAGGTTTAGCCTTGGGATTAGAGCCAGCACATAAAGCGGATTTACAAGATTGGTATCAGATGATCGATACCAACATCAAAGGATTGGTTACTATCACTCGTCTTGTGTTGCCGAATATGGTGGCTCGTAATCATGGACAGATTATCAATTTGAGTTCAATTGCAGGTACTTATCCTTATGCAGGCAGTAATGTATATGGTGGAACTAAAGCTTTTGTCACACAATTTAGCTTAAATTTACGAGCCGATCTGGCAGGCACAAAAATTCGAGTAAGCAATGTTGAACCTGGACTATGTGGCGGTACGGAGTTCTCTAATGTGCGTTTTCACGGCGATGATGAAAGAGCGGCAAAAGTGTATGAAAACGTGCAATCGGTTCAGCCTGAAGATATTGCTAACATTGTATTATGGCTTCATCAACAACCTGAACACGTGAACATTAATCGCATTGAAGTAATGCCAACCGCACAATCTTTTGCGGGAATGAGCGTTGCAAAAGATAACTAAAAAATAATAGGAAAAAATATGTCAGACACACTTCTCAACCCTTATTTCGGCGAATTTGGCGGAATGTATGTGCCAGAAATTTTAGTGCCTGTTTTAAAACAATTAGAACAAGCCTTTGTAGAAGCACAAAATGATCCTACATTTCAAGCAGAATTTGCTGATTTACTCAAAAATTATGCAGGCAGACCGACCGCACTTACCCTTTGTCGTAACTTAACCAAAGGCACAAAAACAAAACTTTATCTTAAACGTGAAGATTTATTACACGGTGGAGCTCATAAAACTAACCAAGTATTAGGGCAAATTTTATTGGCTAAACGTATGGGCAAAACACGTATTATTGCCGAAACAGGTGCGGGTCAGCACGGTGTTGCGACTGCCCTTGCTTGTGCTATGTTAGATATGCCGTGCTGTGTTTATATGGGTGCAAAAGATGTTGAACGCCAATCGCCAAATGTGTTCCGTATGCGTTTAATGGGTGCGGAAGTGGTTCCTGTACAAAAAGGCTCTTGCTCTTTAAAAGACGCCTGTTGTGAAGCGATGCGTGATTGGTCAGCAAACTACGAAACCACCCATTATTTACTTGGAACCGCGGCAGGCCCCCATCCATTCCCGACGATTGTGAGAGAATTTCAGAAAATGATTGGAATTGAGACTAAACGTCAAATTCTCGAACGGGAAGCTCGTTTACCTGATGCAGTGATTGCTGCCGTCGGTGGCGGCTCGAATGCAATTGGTATGTTTGCGGATTTCATTGAAGAAACCGCTGTGAAACTCATCGGTGTAGAACCTGCGGGTAAAGGTATTGAAACGGGCGAACACGGTGCACCGCTCAAGCACGGTACAACAGGCATCTATTTCGGAATGAAATCGCCAATTATGCAAGATAAAGATGGACAAATTGAGGAATCCTACTCCATTTCTGCAGGGTTAGACTTCCCTTCTGTTGGGCCGCAACACGCTTATTTAAATGCGATTGGTCGTGCTGATTATGTATCGATTACCGATGAAGAAGCTCTCAACGCATTCCAAGAATTGGCAAAACACGAAGGCATTATTCCTGCATTAGAAAGCTCACACGCCTTGGCTTATGCCTTGAAATTGATTAAACAAAATCCTGAAAAAGAACAACTTTTAGTGGTTAATCTTTCAGGACGAGGTGATAAAGATATTTTTACCGTTGATAAAATTTTAAATGGAGGCACAAACTAATGAGCCGTTTTGAAACGCAATTTGCGACACTTAACGCAAAAAATGAAGGAGCTTTCGTGCCGTTCGTTACCCTTTGCGATCCTACTTTTGACCGCTCTTTTGACATTATTTGTACGCTTGTGGATAACGGCGCAGATGCTTTAGAACTCGGTTTTCCTTTTTCCGATCCACTCCTTGATGGACCGGTTATCCAAGCGGCGAATAATCGTGCTTTAACTGCAGGTCATAGCAGTGAAGATAGCTTTAAACTATTGGAAAAAGTGCGGTCAAAATATCCCGAGATTCCGATTAGCTTATTACTTTGTGCCAATTTAATTTTTGCTAAAGGTTTAGAGGCTTTTTATCAACGCTGTGCAGAAGTCGGTGTTGATGCTGTGCTTGTAGCAGATATTCCGTTACTGGCAAAAGAAGATTATGTACAAGCAGCTAAAAAATACGGCATTCAACCCGTCTTTATTTGCCCTCCTAATGCAGATGAGAAAACTATTAAAGGTGTAGCAGAAAATAGCGAAGGATATACTTATTTAGTCTCACGAGCAGGCGTAACCAGTGCAGAAAATCAAGCTCACGCAGCAAATTTGGACACCCTTGTAGAACAGCTTAAAGCCCATAATGCCCCACCAATTTTACAAGGCTTCGGCATTGCACAGCCTGCACAAGTGAAAGAAGCCTTAGCTTTGGGGGCGGCTGGTGCAATTTCAGGTTCAGCAACAGTAAAAATTATTGAGCGAAATTTAGATAATCAGGCGAAATTATTAGAAGAGCTAAGTTTGTTTGTGAGAGAAATGAAACAAGCAACCAAAGGCTAAATTAAGTAAAGAAAAACAAGCGGTTAAATTTTCTAGATTGAATCACAAGATTAAGGAAATTTAGCCGTTTTTTCTTTATAATTTCAAAATTTTATTGACATTCATAAATTAAGGACGAAAAAATGCTACTGCACTGCACTGCACTGCACAAACTTAACGTTAATTGCAAGCAAAAAATTGTAAATTTTTCAAAAAATCTCACCGCTTTCACTTCTATATTAAATAAATGCGGAGGCTTAAATGGCTAAGTCTCCATCAAAAATTCAATCGGTTGAACCGAACATTGCTAATTTAGCAAACGGCTGGTTAGCCTCGTATAAACTCAACTATAAATTAGAGCAAGAACAATTAAATACGGAAATTGATAAAGCTTTAGATGCTTACTTCAGCAAAAATGGAGGTGTTGGCGGAAATCGTCCCGATGCAAAATTATTATTGCGTTCAAATATTACTCAAAAAGATTACCCTATTCTTATTGAATATAAAGGTTATAAAGATAAATTAGCCAAACTAGATGCGGATGGAAATGTTGAAAATCGTTCATCTAAGAATGAACCTATTTTTAAAAATATCAATGGATATGCAGTAAATGGTGCCGTGCATTATGCCAATGCATTATTACATCATACAAGCTATACCGATATTATTGCGATTGGTATGACTGGTTATAAAGAATCTCATACAGATAAGTTATGCTATGAAATTGGTGTGTATTATGTATCTAAAGCAAATTTAGGTATTGGACAAAAAATAGGAGAATTCTCAGATTTTTCATTCTTAGCTCCTGAGCATTTTGAAGATTTTATTACACAAGTAAATAATCTTTCTTTGTCTCAAAATGAATTAGAAAGAATAAAAGCTAAACGTGAAAGTGAAATAGATGCCAGTTTGACAAAACTAAATAATGATATTTACCAGAATGAATCTGGATTAGGCGAAAATGATAGGGTTTATTTAGTTGCAGCATCTATTATGGCAACTTTAGGTGTTCAAGGTAAGGTTTCTCCGCTTGAAAAAGAAGATTTAAAATCTAAAACAGAAGAAGGGGAAAGAGATGGTGATATTCTAATCAGAAAAATAAATGCTTTTTTATCAGCTAAAAATTTACCTCAGGAAAAGAAAAACTTAATTATTCGAACATTATCAAATACTGTTTTGACAGAGAATATCAACAAAGTTGTTGATGGAGAAAGTCAATTAAAACGAGTATTTATAAAAATTGTTGATGATTTGGGTATTTATTACAAAATTGGCTTAACTACCGATTTTACAGGAAAATTATTTAATGAAATGTATTCTTGGCTTGGATTTAGTCAAGATAAATTAAATGATGTTGTTTTGACACCGTCTTATGTTGCAACACTTTTAGCTAAATTAGCTCGTGTAAATAAAGATTCTTATGTGTGGGATTTTGCAACGGGGTCGGCAGGTTTACTTGTTGCTGCAATGAATGAGATGCTAATTGATGCTAAAAACAGCATTACATCTCCAGATGAATTACGTCAAAAAGAAGCTCATATTAAAGCTCATCAATTATTAGGTGTTGAGATCTTATCTAGCGTATATATGTTAGCCATTTTAAATATGATCTTAATGGGAGATGGCAGTTCAAATGTATTAAATAAAAACTCATTATCTGACTTTGAAGGAAAAGGATTTGAAGAGAAAGCATTTCCAGCAGATGCCTTTATTCTGAACCCTCCTTATTCTAAAGAAGGTAATGGTATGATCTTTGTTGAAAAAGCCTTGAATATGATGAACAAAGGTTATGCAGCGGTTATTATTCAAGATTCTGCTGGAACAGGTAAAGCAAAAGAAATTAATCAACGTATTCTGCAAAAACATTCTTTGATTGCAAGTATAAAAATGCCAGCTGATATATTTATTGGTAAGTCTAGCGTGCAAACAGCAATTTATGTGTTTAAAGTTGGCGAAAAACATGAAGAAAAACAACTAGTAAAATTTATTGATTTTACAAATGATGGCTACAAACGCTCAAGCCGTAAAAAAGCGAAAGCCAGTACAAATTTACGTAATGTTGATCATGCAACAGAACGTTATCAGGAATTAGTTGATTTAGTGAAATTTGGTAAAGGAGAATTAAATCACTTTACTGAAAATGAATATATTGAAGATAAAATCTCGGTATCAGGCGATAATGCTGGTTGCGATTGGAATTTCACTCAACACAAAAAAATTGATACGAAACCTACCCTTGCTGATTTTAAGAAAACCGTTGCCGATTATTTAGCGTGGGAAGTTTCACAATTATTAAAAAAGGAAAGTGAACAGGGAAAGTAATAAACCCTCGCTTGCAGAAATTGGAAGAAGAATTTTTGGCAAGCGGGGGGAAGTGGAAAGAGTTTTTAATTGAAGATTTATTTGAAAAGTTGGACTTAAAGTTTAAAAAGAAAAAGTTTAACAAGGCAGAAGATATTTCTCAGAAAAGAACAAAAGAATTTGATCTTCCATTAGTTAATGCTAAAAATGGCGATAATGGCATTATGTATTATGGTCGTAGTACAGATTTTGAAAGTGCTGAAATGACCATTGATATTGTTAATGATGGCGCTGTTTCAACAGGTAATGTTTATCCTCAGCCTCAAAGAACAGGTGTTTTATATAATGCGTATTTAATAAAAGCTAAACAAAATGTGAGTAAAGTATCATTGTCTTTTTTATCAACCGCTATACAAAAATCAATCAAGTTAAAATTTGGTTATGAGAATAAAGCTGGTTGGGAAAAAGTGAAGAAAGAATATATAAGTCTTCCTTCTTTAGATGATAACCCCGCATATTTCTATATGGATAGTTTCATTACTGAACTGCAAGCGGAACGGTTGCAGGAACTGCAAGGATACTTGCAAGTAACAGGGCTATCAAACTATACATTGACTGAAGAAGAACAACGAGCGATAGAGGGATTAAAATCTACTGTAGAGCAAGAAATGTTTACTATGCAAGATATTTTTAGAATTACTACTTCTGCTAAAAAGTTTAATGCAAAAGATCTTTCATTTGATGGTATCTATCCGTATGTCGCTAGAACAGAAAAAGATAACGGTATTAGAGGATATATTACAGAAGATAAGAAATATCTTAATCCTGAAAATACAATTAGTTTCGGGCAGGATACCGCAACAATGTTTTATCAAAAAAATGCCTATTTTACGGGAGATAAAATTAAAATTTTTTCATTAAAAAATAAAATATTAAATCGTTCGATTGCCTTGTATTTGATAACAAGAATGAAGAAGTCTTTTTCTGTATTCAGCTGGGGAAGTATGTTCAATGAAGAAGTGTTAAATAAAACAGAAGTTTATTTACCAATCAATAATGGTCAAATTGATTATTCTAAAATGGAACTTATTATTTCAGCCGTTCAAAAACTCGTCATTGCCGATGTCGTTAAATACGCTGATCGTGAGTTATCGGCTTATCAAAGTGTAATTGTTTAATCTCCTTCACAAGCGGTTAAATTCTACTAGCTTTTTGCAAAATTGTTCTTTGCAAAACTCTTAGAAGATTTAACCGCTTGTTTTCGTTATAATACCCGCAATTTTATCTAAGCATTTATCAAGAGAGTTTTGAATGGCGACTATTGCACAAAATCCGCTGGTGTTAGTGGATGGTTCTTCTTATTTGTATCGCGCGTTTCACGCATTTCCACCGTTGACTAACCGAGAGGGCGAGCCGACAGGGGCGATGTATGGTGTGGTGAATATGTTAAAAAGTTTAATTTCACAAGTTGAGCCAAGCCATATTGCGGTGGTATTTGATGCGAAGGGTAAGACTTTTCGTGATGAGCTGTTTGAACAATATAAATCGCATCGCCCGCCGATGCCAGATGAGCTACGTTCACAAATCCAGCCACTACATGCCATTATTAAGGCATTGGGGATTCCGCTGATTTCGGTTGAAGGTGTGGAAGCCGATGATGTGATCGGTACGCTTGCAGTGCAGGCCGCAAAAGAAGGCAAGCACGTTCTAATCAGCACGGGCGATAAAGATATGGCACAATTAGTGAACGATCATATTATGCTGATCAACACAATGAATAATACCTTACTTGACCGCGAAGGCGTGATTGAGAAATATGGTATTCCGCCTGAATTGGTAATCGATTGGCTTGCATTGCAAGGCGATTCGTCGGATAACATCCCTGGTGTGAAAGGCGTGGGCGAGAAAACCGCACTTGCCTTGTTGCAGGGTATTGGCTCAATTAAAACCATCTATGAAAATTTAGATAAAGTTGCCGAGCTTAGTTTTCGTGGGGCAAAAACTTTTGCACCAAAATTGTTAGCTGAAAAAGAGATGGCGGATCTTTCTTATTTATTGGCAACGATTAAAACTGATGTTGAGTTGGACGTTACTCACGATCAACTCACTACTTCACCGCAAGATCACGATAAATTGGTGGAGCTTTTCGGCAAATATGAATTCAAAAAATGGCTCAATGAGGTGATGAATGGCACAAATCCTGTGACGACTAGCACCAAAGAACGTATTCCAACCAATTATGAAGTCACGCAAGCGGTCGAAAAAACAGAAAATATTGCAAAAGTAGAAATTGACCGTTCGAAATATGAAACAGTGAGAACCGAGGCCCAATTAGAAAAATGGATTGAGAAAATCCAAAAAGAAAAATTGGTTGCTGTCGATACTGAAACGAATGCGTTGGATGTGATGTCGGCAGAGCTTGTAGGGATTTCATTTGGACTAGCTTCTGGTGAAGCGTGCTATATTCCATTAACTCACAAAGAAGAAGTGAGTGAACAAGCGGGACAGGGCGATTTGTTTGCGAAAAACACCGCAATGGTGGGCTATGAATTAGTAAAAAATCAGCTTGATTTAACCGCTTGTTTAGCACAATTAAAGCCGATTTTAGAAGATGAGCAGATCAAAAAAATCGGGCAGAACATTAAATATGATTTAACGGTATTTGCTAATCACGGCATTGAAGTACAAGGTGTGGCGTTTGATACAATGCTGGAATCTTACACCCAAAATAGCACAGGGCGTCATAATATGGACGACTTGGCAGAACGTTATTTAGGACATAAAACCATTGCATTTGAAGAGATTGCGGGCAAGGGTAAAAATCAGCTGACCTTCGATAAAATTGCGTTAGATGTTGCCTCTGAATATGCGGCAGAAGATGCAGACGTAACGATGAAATTGCATCAAACCTTATTCCCAGAGCTTGAAAAAACGCCGACTTTGTTGAAACTATTTAATGAAATTGAAATACCGCTGGTGCGTGTGCTTTCGCATATTGAACGCAATGGTGTTTTGATTGATCCGCAAAAATTGTTGGCACAATCCCAAGAGATTGAACAGCGTTTGGAGGAAGTGGAAGCAGAAGTGCATCAAGCTGCGGGGCAGGAGTTTAACCTGGCTTCTACGAAACAGCTACAAGAAATTTTGTTTGAAAAACTCGGTTTGCCTGTGAAGAAAAAAACACCAAAAGGTGCTCCTTCAACCAACGAGGAAGTGTTGGAGGAATTGGCACAAGAAGGGCATATCGTGCCAAAATTGTTGATAGAACATCGCGGATTGAGCAAATTGAAATCAACTTATACTGATAAATTACCGCAGATGATTAACCCAAAAACAGGACGAGTGCATACCTCTTATCATCAGGCAGTAACCGCAACAGGGCGACTTTCTTCGAGTGATCCGAATTTGCAGAATATTCCAATTCGAAACGAAGAGGGCAGACGTATTCGCCAAGCCTTTATTGCTCGTGAAGGCTACAAAATTGTGGCGGCGGACTACTCGCAAATTGAACTTCGCATTATGGCACATCTTGCTCACGACGAGGGAATGTTAAAGGCCTTTGCGGAAGGTAAGGATATTCACCGCTCAACAGCCGCGGAGATTTTCGGTGTGTCGCTTGAAGAAGTGACTAACGAACAACGTCGCAATGCGAAAGCGATTAACTTCGGCTTGATTTATGGGATGTCGGAATTTGGTTTATCGAACCAGCTCGGCATTTCTCGCCAAGAGGCAAGAAGTTATATGGATGCTTATTTCAACCGCTATCCGAATGTGCTGCAATTTATGACAGATATTAAAACCAAAGCTGCAGAACAAGGTTATGTAGAAACACTTTTAGGTAGACGCTTATATTTGCCAGAGATTAAATCAAGTAACGGAATGCGTCGCAAAGCGGCAGAGCGTGTGGCAATCAACGCACCAATGCAAGGAACGGCAGCAGATATTATCAAAGTTGCGATGATCGGTATTGATAAAATGATTTTTGGTGATGAGAACATCAAAATGATTATGCAAGTACACGATGAATTGGTATTTGAAGTGAAAGCGGAAATGGTCGAACATTACAGCCAGTTGATTAAGGCGGAAATGGAAAAAGCGATAAAATTGCACGTACCATTGATTGCAGATGTTGGTGTGGGCGATAATTGGGATGAAGCTCACTAGTTTATGCCTTTGACTAGTTTAATAGTACAATGTTGTATAATGGGGAAACTTTCAAAGAATTGGCTGTCCAAATAGCAAATTCTTCCCTCTATTTTAAGGAAACACAATGACTCAATTTGTAAAAAAATCATTATTTGGTTTAGCAATTTTTTCGATGATTTCAATCGCTTGGGCAGATGAAAAAGCGGTAGCAGAATTGCAAAGTCGCTTAGAAAAAGTAACACAATATAGTGCGGATTTCGATCAAACCGTGCGTTCAAGCAAGGGTAAACAAATTCAATCAGGTAAAGGCAAGTTTATGGTAAAACGCCCGAACTTGTTTAGAATGGATACCCAACAACCGCAAGAAAACCAGATTATTTCTGATGGCAAAAATTTATGGTTCTATGATCCATTTGTTTCACAAGTGACGGTAAACACCGTTGAAGATGCGGTGAATAATACGCCATTTGTACTTTTAACCAGCAATAATAAAAGCCATTGGGATCAATATGATGTGACCCAAAATGCCGATACTTTCGTATTAAAACCCAAAGCGAAAAAAAGCAGTATTAAGCAGTTTGATGTGCGAATTGATGAAAATGGGGTAATGAAAGGATTCAGCACGATTGAGCGTGATGGGCAAAGCAATCTCTATTTATTGCGTAATATTGCGTCATCAAATTTATCTAACGATTTATTCAAGTTCAGTGTACCGAAAGGCGCTGAAGTGGATGATCAACGTAAGAAATAATTAACTTAACAAGCGGTTATTTCATAAAATTTAACCGCTTGCTTACAAACTAAATTTAAAAAGATAATGAAAACGATTTATTTACAGCGTGATCTAAAAGAATGGCAACAGTTTGTTGAACTGCTTGAGCAAGCGGTGAAAGAAGACAAATTAGAGCAATTCTTTTCACTTTTCTTAACGCCAGATGAACGCGGTTCTTTAGGCTTACGCACCCAAATTGTGAGGCATTTACTGAGTAATGATTTGTCTCAACGTGAAATTCAGCAAAAATTGAATACCAGTGCAGCAACTATAACTCGTGGTTCGAATATGCTAAAAACGCTTGATACTGAGTTTTTAACTTGGACGAACGAGAAACTCAATGGTAAAGCGTAGGAAAAGCCGAAAGCGTCGTTCATCGGGTTTATTTAAAAGTGCCAAAAAGCTCTTTAATTTGGTATTGAGTTTTTACATACCAAAAGAAGTGACAAGTAAATTAGGGTGGGCGTGGTTTGGCTCAAGCCGAGTTGGGGCACCGCTTTTAGTGGGATTATTGGGTGTTATTTTATTATTTAGCACTGTGCCCGTACCTTATTCGTCTTATATGGTACAACAAAAAATTAACCATTTATTAGACAGAAAACCTTACGAAATTAAGAAAAAATGGGTAAGTTTGGATAAAATTTCTTGGCAAATGCAAATGGCGGTCATTGCTTCTGAAGATCAAAAATTCGAAAGCCATTTTGGGATTGATTTAAATGCCATTCAAATTGCGTTGCAAAACAATGCGAAATCCAAGAAAGTGCGGGGAGGTTCGACGATTTCCCAACAAACGGTCAAAAATATGTTTCTTTGGCACGGGCAAAGTTGGATTCGTAAAGGCATTGAATTACCACTAACCTTTGCCATTGAACAGCTTTGGGGAAAAGAGCGTATTTTAGAAGTTTATTTAAACATTGCTGAATTTGGTTATGGTATTTTTGGTGTGGAAGCAGCTGCCCAAACTTTTTTCAAGAAATCAGCAAAAAATCTGACTTTAAATGAAGCTGCCTTATTGGCTGCCTCGCTACCTAATCCCAATATTTACCGAGTAGATCGTCCAGGAGTTATTATGAAAAAACGCCAAGTGTGGATTATTCGACAAGTTTCTGCATTAGGTGGGCAACAGTATTTGAGTCGATTGGAGTAGGTGATAGGAAAGATACATAGTAGATAAAATCGTTCTTGTCCGTAGGTGAAGGGGGGGATTCTCTCCTAAAATCGGTTAAATTTATTAGGGGAGGATAAAACCTCTCCCCTACGAGAAAATCAAGCTAATTGTGCAACTGCTATATAATACCAGGCTAGGGGCTATGAAGCCCCTTTTATATACCTATTTTTTTATAATCGCTCCAAGCAAGCCACGCATAATTTGCTTGGTAACTTGATTGCGTAGATTTCTCCCAACTTGTTGAGCCACTTGGCTCACTATTTGTTCAGCAAGCGATTGGTCTTTTTTCTTTTTCGAACTAAAGATTGAGGCTAGCATTCCCCCTAAAAATCCTTCTTCTTCAGTATTTGCAGTTTGTCCTTGACTTTGCCCCGCTTGTGATTGAGCATTTAATACTTCAAAAGCAGATTCATTATCGACATAAGCACTATAATGGCTGTAAAGATCATCCTGTTTCATTAAACGGCTACGCTCGGTTTCAGTTAATGGTGTGAGCTGACTTTTGGGTGGATAAACTAATGCAATTTCCACTGGCGTTGGCATTCCTTTTTCATCTAAGACTGAAATCAAAGCCTCGCCTACACCTAGCGAGGTAATTGCCTTGACTACATCTATATCTTTATTCGCTCGGAAGGTTTCCGCTGCTGATCTCACGGCTTTTTGATCCCGAGGCGTAAAGGCTCGCAAAGCGTGCTGTACGCGATTACCTAGCTGACCTAACACTGAATCAGGTAAATCAAGTGGATTTTGGGTGACAAAATAAACTCCAACCCCTTTTGAACGGATTAAACGCACAACTTGCTCAATTTTATCCACTAAAATTTTCGGTGCACCATCAAACAATAAATGAGCTTCGTCAAAGAAAAGGACAAACTTAGGTTTTTCTGGATCGCCTACTTCTGGCAGAATTTCGAAGAGTTCTGCCATAAACCAAAGTAAGAACGCACTATATAGACGTGGCGAATTAATCAATTTCTCTGAGTTTAAGATATTAATCACGCCTTTATCATCGCGGGTTTGCAGCCAATCTTCAAGATTTAATGCAGGTTCACCAAAGAGTTTTTCAGCCCCTTCATTTTCTAGAGCAAGTAAAGCACGTTGAATTGCTCCAACGCTTGCAGTTGAAACGTTACCATATTCCATTTGGAATGTTTTGGCGTTTTCGGCAACATATTTGAGCATTGCACGCAAATCTTTTAGGTCAATCAACAATAAACCTTGGTCATCTGCCACGCGGAATACGAGGTTTAATAAGCCTTCTTGGGTATCGTTTAAGTTAAGCAAACGAGCAAGTAGCATCGGACCCATTTCTGAAATTGTCGTACGAAGTGGAATACCTGTTTCGCCGAAGACGTCCCAATAAGATACTGGGTAGCCACTTAAATAGTTTTCGTTACCTAGCTGGAATTGTTCGATGCGTTCTGCAATTTTGCCTGAAAAACTGCCCGCTTGTGAGATCCCCGAAAGGTCGCCTTTTACATCGGCGAGGAAAACAGGAACGCCTTCATCACTGAATGCTTCAGCTAATTTACGTAATGTAACGGTTTTCCCTGTACCTGTTGCACCAGCAATTAAACCGTGGCGGTTTGCCATTTTGGCAACCAGTGAAATAGTTTTCCCTGAATGGGTTTGTGCGATTGCAAGTGTCATAATGTGCTCTTTCTCCTTTTAAGATTTTACGCCAATTTGGTAGCCATTTTCCCAGTAAGTTCGATGAGCATTTGGCAATTTTCCTTGGCAATATTGGATGCGTTTTTGGAACATCTCTGTTTTCTGACTACGAAATGATTTTCCTACACGGAAGCCGTCTAAATACCAGTCATCTAAATCATTGCATTGAGTCGTATCAATACGTTGATGTCCGATCATAGTTGTTTTTGTTTTAACAATCTGTTTATGATGTCTGATATTACCGCTTATCGTATTTCCTTTATTAAAACTGGCTTGGGATTCGCCAGAGTAACCTTGGGCTACTCTCGTAGGCTTACGTTCAGGATTGTGTCGGAAGCCTTCAGTGAAATCCGTCCACATTTCTTCTGTTTCTGCCGTGCAAGCAGTTAAAAAAAGTGCAGTACAGACTGAAATAAGTAATTTTTTCATATTAGCGTGTTGAGGATGAAGAATGTTTGTTAAAGCGAGGGCGACTCACTTTAGGTAAAGGTAATAAAGCATTTGTGTCATATTGACTGACAGGAATTGTGTGTCCGATATATTCCTCAATCGCAGGTAGGTTCACCGCATAGCGTTCGCACGCGAAACTGATGGAATGTCCATATTGTCCTGCTCGCCCTGTTCGTCCGATTCGGTGCACGTAATCTTCGCGATCATCGGGTAGATCGTAATTGAACACGTGCGTGACTTCAGGAATATGTAAACCTCGAGCCGCGACATCAGTTGCTACTAAAATATCTAATTCGCCTTTAGTAAAGCTACCTAGCAAGTTCAATCGTTTCTTCTGAGGAATATCGCCTGTAAGTAACCCAACGCGGTGCCCGTCAGCTTGTAAATATCGCCAAATTTCTTCGCAGCCGTGTTTAGTATTAGAGAAAACCATACAACGTTCAGGCCACTCTTCCTCTAAGAGCGTGAGTAATAATGCCATTTTGTCTTCGTTAGATGGATAGAATAGCTCTTCTTTGATTCGATGCCCTGTACGTTGAAGCGGTTCAATTTCAACATATTTTGTCTCATTCATATCTTCATACGCTAACTCACGCACACGTGGTGAAAGCGTTGCTGAGAAAAGCATCGTAAGGCGTTCGGTTGGCTTCGGACATTTACGCATTAAATAGCGAATATCTTTAATAAAACCGAGATCGAACATTCGATCCGCTTCGTCTAATACAATCACTTGTACGCAATTGAGATTGATAATGCCTTGCTTCACATAATCAATCACACGCCCTGTTGTGCCAACTAAAATATCAACGCCTTTTTCAATCTCTTGCACTTGTTTCTCATAGCCATCGCCACCATAAGCAAGAGCGAGTTTCAAGCGAGTTTGTTTAACTAGCAGTTCAGCATCGGAAGCAATCTGCACTGTAAGTTCTCTAGTCGGGGCTAGAATCATTGCTCGAGGCTGGTTTTTCTGCGTTTGTAGATTGTGTGTGAGTAGATGATGAAAGGTTGCAATTAGAAACGCCATCGTTTTGCCTGTGCCTGTTTGAGCTTGACCTGCAATATCATTGCCATTTAACGTAATAGGTAATGTTTGGGCTTGAATTGGTGTACAAAACTCAAAGCTTTTACTATCAAGAGCAGAAAGCACTTTTTCGTGAATCGGGAAATCGCTAAAGCGTTGTTCGGTAAGATGTGTTGGCATCGGAATTCCTTGTTGAATAGATAGCCTAGAAAATAGGCAAAAATTAGAGAGAATAATACCTGAAAATAAAGAGTCTAGAAATAAATATTTCTCTAATAAAAAATGGCTAACTCATATTGAATTAACCATTAAAGCATTATTCTATCTTTAATTTTTTCCCTACGACAATTTTGTTATTTTTAATGTTATTCAATTTGCTGAGTTTTTCAGGTGTTGTATTGTACGCACGGGCAATTGAAAACAACGTTTCATCTTGTTGAACTAGGTGATAGCTATTATTTGATTTTTGCATTTTCCGGGATGAAGCTTCTTTTTTGCTCTCATTT
>ENA-OWMY01000064-OWMY01000064.1-metagenome-genome-assembly--contig:-NODE-64-length-31741-cov-6.783059_pt1 | contig 31741 bp, 24 predicted proteins | sample MGYA00245358_ERZ651122 | MGnify/ENA primary metagenome ERZ651122 (study PRJEB26857, sample SAMEA4031752) | metagenome | biome: human; feature: oral; material: saliva | place: Philippines | collected 2014 | study...
GCGGACAATCACCCTTGACTGGCCGCTCTAATCCTAACGCACTTCAGAACCATCACAAACTAAGGTTCAGAACACCTCACGCCCTCCCTCGCTATTCAACGCCCACCTCACGGCGCAGAAAAGGCGCCGTGCCCACACGGGACACGACGCCTCTACCCTACAGATTATCTGCAGAAAAACTCTTACTTCTCACGCTTGTAGAACGGCAGAGCCACAACATCAAACGGAGCACGCTTACCGCGGATATCAACATCCACAGTAGAGCCAACCTCAGAGAACTCACGGTTCACCAGCGCCATAGCAATCGGGAAGCCCAAAGTCGGGGAAGGAATACCGGAGGTAACCTCACCAATCTCATTACCTTCAGCATCCACCAGCTTAGAACCGGCACGAGCAGGACGCTTCGCCTGAGCCTTCAGACCAACCAGGATACGCTTCGATTCACTCTTAGCCAACTCAGTCAGAGCCTCACGACCCACAAAGTTAGCAGCCTTCTTCTCCAGAGCAATCTCAACCAGGCGACCCAAACCGGACTCAAACGGAGTAATCTCAAGACCCAGCTCGTTACCGTACAGCGGCATACCAGCTTCAAGACGCAGGGAGTCACGAGAAGCCAGACCGGCAGGAATCATACCGAAAGGCTCACCGGCAGCAGCCAGCTTATCCCACAGCTCAACAGCGTTCTCATTCGGAACGAACAGCTCGAAGCCATCCTCACCGGTGTAACCGGTACGAGCCAGCAAAACATCAACGCCGGCAACAGTCAGCGGTACCGAAGCGTAGTACTTCAGCTCACGGACAGCCTCTTCATCAGACACGCCAGCAGCCAGCAGAATCTCCTCAGCACGAGGACCCTGAACAGCCACCAGAGAAGTCTGCTCCGACTCATTCACAAACTCAACGTTGAAATCACCCAGGCGCTCGCTCATCGCCGCGAAGTCAGTGTCAATGTTCGCAGCGTTCGGAACAACCATGAACTCTTCATCGCCCAGACGGTAAGTAATCAGGTCGTCAATCACGCCGCCCTTGTCGTTGACCAGGATCGAGTACTTTGCCTTACCGACCTTCAGGATGGACATGTTCGACACCAGAGCGTAATCCAGGAACGCACCCGCATCCGGGCCGGTCACACGGAACTCACCCATGTGAGACAGGTCGAAAATACCGGCACGAGTACGGACAGCCTCGTGCTCAGCAACGTCGTTAGCATACTTCAGGGGCATATCCCAGCCACCAAAGTCGGTGAAAGAAGCGCCCAGCTTCTCGTGAACCGGGTACAGGGAGGTCTTCTTGGGGGACATTAGGTTCTCCTCACGCACAGCCTTGTGCTGTTATCGTTCAATCGTCGTAGATTTAGTTCACCCCCACAGACACGAGATACGCTGCGGAGGCGACCCCCACCCGTCCCCAGAAATCTGAGGACGGGTGAGGCGGGTAGACCGCTACAGCCTACCCAGGAGCGTTATAGGCTCCTTATGCTTCCAGATCGAAAGCCTCCATCGGGGGGCATTCGCACACGAAGTTACGGTCACCGCCAGCGCCATCAATACGACCCACCGAAGTGAAGTACTTGTTAGCGCGCAGGCTCGGAACCGGGAAAGCTGCCTGGGTACGGCTGTAGGGGCGATCCCACTCATCAGCGCTTACCACATCAACGGTGTGCGGTGCGTTGCGCAGAACCGAATCCTCCACAGCGACCTTGCCCTCAGCCACCTCGATAATCTCGTCGTAGATGGTCTCCATTGCCTCAATGAAGCGGTCCAGCTCTTCCTTTGACTCAGACTCAGTCGGCTCAACCATCAGGGTGCCCGGAACCGGGAACGCCAGGGTCGGAGCGTGGAAGCCGAAGTCCATCAGACGCTTGCAGACATCCTCAGCAGTCACGTGAGACTGATCGGTCAGCTGACGCAGGTCCAGGATGCACTCGTGAGCGACCAGACCGCCGGGGCCGGTGTACAGCACCGGGTACTTGTCGTTGAGCTTCTTTGCAATGTAGTTAGCGTTCAGAACCGCGTACTGCGAAGAGTCCTTCAGACCCTGAGCGCCAGTCATCGCAATGTACATCCAGCTAATCGGCAGAACGCCGGCAGAGCCGAAGAACGCCTGCGAAATCGGCAGTGCAGCGTCGTTGGGGAGCTTACCCTCAGCATCAGCATGGTATGCGTCACCGGGCAGGAACTTCGCCAGGTGCTCACGAACAGCCAGAGGGCCAACACCGGGGCCGCCACCACCGTGAGGAATGGAGAAGGTCTTGTGCAGGTTCAGGTGCGAAACATCGCCGCCGAACTTACCGGGCTGAGCGAAGCCCATCTGAGCGTTCAGGTTCGCGCCATCCACGTACACCTGGCCGCCAGCCTCGTGAACCAGCTCGCAAACCTCAGCAACCTGCTCCTCAAACACACCGTGAGTGGAGGGGTAGGTAATCATGATGCCGGCAACCTTGGGGCCGTACTTCTCAATCTTTGCCTTCAGGTCGTCAACATCAATCGAACCGTCAGCCGCAGTTGCCACACCGGCAACCTTCAGACCAGCCAGAGCGGCAGATGCTGCGTTGGTGCCATGAGCAGACAGCGGAATCAGGACGGTGTCGCGCTCGTGGTCACCGTTAGCCTCGTGGAAGGAACGGATAGCGCGCAGACCGGCGTACTCACCGGTCGCACCCGAGTTCGGCTGCAGAGAGATAGCATCATAACCGGTAATAGCAACCAGCCACTCGCTCAGGTCCTTAATCAGCTCGTGCCAGCCCTCAGCCTGATCCTCCGGGACCAGCGGGTGAATATTCGCGAACTCGGGCCAGGAGATAGGCTCCATCTCAGCCGCTGCGTTCAGCTTCATAGTGCAGGAACCCAGCGGAATCATGGTGCGGTCAAGCGCCAGATCCTTATCAGCAAGGTGACGCAGGTAGCGCATCATCTCGGTCTCAGAACGGTACTTGTGGAAAATCGGGTGCTGCATGTAGTCATCGGTACGCAGCAGCTCAGCGGGCAGATCGTACTGTGCATCTGCCTCGCCCAGGGTGCCGCCCAGAGCCTCAACCAGGCTCTTGAGCAGTTCCTCACCGTGAGACTCACCCACAGAGATACCAACACGGTTCTCGTCGAAGCGGCGGATGTTCACGCCAGCTTCCAGAGCCTTCGCAACCAGCTCGTCAGCGCGGCCAGGAGCCTCCACCACGACCGTGTCGAAGAAAGTGTCGTGAGCGATACCGTAACCGGCAGCCTTCAGAGCGGTAGCAACGCGAGCGGCATTGGTGTGCAGACGGTTCGCGATAGCGCGCAGACCCTCAGGACCGTGGTACATCGCGTAAGCGCCAGCAACAATCGCCAGCAGAGCCTGAGCAGTACAAATATTGGAAGTAGCCTTCTCACGGCGGATGTGCTGCTCACGAGTCTGCAGAGCCAGACGGTACGCAGGCTTACCGGCAGAGTCCTTAGAAACGCCCACCAGACGGCCAGGCATGGTGCGCTCCATGCCCTTGTGAACAGCCATGTACGCAGCGTGGGGGCCACCGAAGAAGAAGGGCAGACCGAAACGCTGAGTGTTACCAACTGCGATATCAGCACCCAGCTCACCCGGAGACTTCAGCAGGGTCAGAGCCAACAGGTCAGCGACCACAGTGACCAGGGCGTTACGCTCCTTAGCGGCCTTAATCAGCGGCTCAATATCGCGAATATCGCCTTCATTGCCGGGGTACGCCAGGACGATACCGTACAGGTCGCCCTCAGGCAGACCCTCAGAGAAATCAGTAATGACGAAGGGAATGCCGAGCATCTCTGCACGGCCGCGAGTCACCGAAATAACCTGAGGCAGGCAACGGGAGTCAATGGCGAAGAAGCCGTTCTTGACCTTGCGGTTTGCACGGTGCATCATGACAGCTGCTTCAGCCACCGCAGAAGCCTCATCCAGCAGGGAGGAGTTTGCAATCTCCAGACCGGTCAGCTCCATCACGGTGTTCTGGAAGTTCAGCAGAGCCTCCAGACGACCCTGAGAAATCTCAGCCTGGTACGGGGTGTAAGAAGTGTAGAAACCGGGGTTTTCCAGAATGTTACGGCGCAGAACCGCGGGAGTTACTGCATCGTAGTATCCGGCACCAATCATCTGGGCAAGAACCTTATTCTTCGCTGCATAGCCGGCAATCTTTGCCTGAGCCTCATGCTCCGACAGCGGAGCAGGCAACTGCAATTCGCCGTCAAGGCGAATCTGCGAGGGGACAACAGCGTCCATCAGCGCATCCAGGGAAGAGTATCCCAGGGTTTCGAGCATCTGCTCTGCGTCTGCGGAACGGGGGCCGAGATGACGATCAATAAAGGACATAGGATTCTCCTATTAGTCGGCGCAAACCGTAAAGGGGTCACGTCGCGCTATTGCGACGAGTCGAACATCTTAAGTGTCCCACATCTCCACAAAGTTTTGCTAGCTTTACCAACATTTGACATGCCTAAACATCAAAGTCTTTTGCCCCGCTAAGCTCCCTCCCTGTTAGAGGAAAAACAGCAGAAACGCACAAAGCCCGGCTCGTTCTCTCCGAAGAGAAAACGAGCCGGACTCAGTCAAAGCAAACTTCACATACATCCCGCAGAAGGATGTATTAGAAGACCCTACTTAGCGTGGTTGGGCTTGCCACCGTGCGGCACGAGGAATGCCGACAGAAAGGCGAGGAACGCGGTCACGGCCAGCAGCATCAGACCGATGAAGTAGTTGTTCTCAGCCTGGTTGTAGGTTGCACCCATCACCAGCGGCGGGAAGAAACCACCCAGAGCGCCAGCAGCAGCAACCACACCGGACACCGCACCAACGTTCTTCGGATCAGCCGCACGAGCCACCCAGCCGAAGACCGAGCCGTGGCCCAGACCCAGAAGAGCAGCCATCAGGATGAAAACAGCACCATACACGTGCTCAGCATCAGGCTGGAACGCGGTAATAACTGCCAGGATCACCACACCACCCAGGGAGATGAGGGTGATAATCTTCGGACCGAACTTATCAGCCAGCACACCACCGAAGGGACGAGCAATCACAGCAGCAACCGCAAAGCCAGCCGCACGCATACCAGCGTCGTTAGCGTTGAAGTTGTAGATGTTGCTCAGGTAAGTAGGCAGGTAGTTCGAGAATGCCACGAACGCACCGAACACAACAGCGTAGAGGAAGCACAGCTGCCAAGTGGTCTTCACCTTGAATGCCTGAACAATCTTCGGCATCAGCGGAGTGACCTCACGGCCTACAGTTGCCGGAGAGTCCTTCAGGAAGAAGAAAGAAATAGCAGCGGTTACAGCACAGATAACAGCGATCAGAACGTGAGTCTGGAAGTAACCGATTCCCTGCACCAGGCGGGGGGTAGCGAATGCAGAAATTGCAGTACCCACCATGCCGGCACCGAACACACCGGTCGCAAAACCCTTCTTGGAAGCGTCATACCATGCGGAACTGAAGGGAATACCCACAGCGAACACGGTACCCGCAATACCCAGGAAGAACGCCACAACAAGCAGCATGGGCAGCGAGTTCATCTGACCAGCAACACCAACCAGGAAGACCAGGGGTGCGCTAATCGCCAGAACAACGGTGAACATAATACGACCACCGTAGCGGTCAGTCAGACCACCAACGGGAATACGGCCAATAGCGCCGATAAAAATCGGCATAGCCACCAGAACACTGGTCATACCAGCGTCCAAGTGCATCTGCTTGGCGTACAGCTTGGCCAGCGGACCAACAATAGTCCAAGCCCAGAAGCCGATGGTCGAGATGAACGTTGCCAGCAGAACGTTACGGAGCTGACCATTCTTCAGGTCGTAGCTCGGTGCAACAGGGGTGCTCATATTTCCTCTTTTGCAATATGGATATGTGTATTAGCGGTCGGCGCGCTCACGCGGGAGAGTACCTACCGGATCCCAACCTCGACGTGCACCAACACGCTGGCCGCCACGAGTGCGGTACACGGTGTAGGGGCGGAAGAGGTAGTGCAGGGGCACAGTCAGTGCATGCACCAGGCGGGTAAAGGGCCAAATGATGAACAGAACCATAGCCACCACGATGTGAATCTTGAAAGCCACAGGAATATTCACCATCAGAGCCACCTCAGGGTGGAAGTAGAACAGCGAACGGAACCACACAGAAATGGTCTCACGGTAGTTGAAGTGAACCTCGTGACCATTCACCGGAGGCAAACCGCCCGAGGGGTTCACCGCCGAAATCAGAGTAGCCGCAGTGCCAGCGAGAATCACCAGGACCAGAATGACGTACATGAAAACGTCATTACGGGTGGTAGCCGAACGAACACGAGAGTTCGAAGCGCGACGACCAATCAGAATGAACATACCAACAATGGTTGCAACCGCGGCTGCAGAACCTACAACCAGCGCCATCATGTGGTAAGCGTCTTCCGACAAGAACAGGTCGGTAAACGACTTGGGAATCAGCAGACCACCAACGTGGCCAAGGAAAACGGCCGCAAGACCGTAGTGGAACAGGGGCGAAGCGATGCGCAGCAGCTTCGATTCATAGACCTGGGACGAGCGGGTAGTCCATCCGAACTGGTCAGTACGGTAACGCCAAATGGTGCCACCAATCAGAACGACCAGCGCAACATAGGGCAGAACGCCCCACAGCAGGATGTCCACAATACCCGGATCGGCTACAGCCTGTGCAGCATGTCCTGCGTTCTCAGAAGCAAGTACGTACACGTGTTGTCTCCTCACAAGGGATAAAACTAGTTAGAACGCGCCGAAGCCTGCTGGAGCAGCTGATGATCAGCGTAGCCATTCAGGCCAACAGTCTCGACGGGAGGGCCGTAGCCAGCCATCTTCTGGACCTCCTCCTGAGTCTCCGGAGAGACACCAGGAAGGGTATCGCAGATGCTCTGCAACAACCCGTAGTGGGGCAGATTTCCGTCCTTCATGGACAGACGAAGAAGCTCAAGGGACGGACGGTACGCCTGCAAAGCGGAACGGCCCTTACGGCGATCCACCAACGCACAGAACTCCAGCACCAGCGGCAGGTAGTCCGGGAGCTCACCGTTCAAAACAGTCAACATACCGGAGTCGCGGTACATCTGCTTGAAACGTAGAAGAGTCTCACCACGGCGGCGGGTATCGCCATCGGTCCAGTAGGACAGATGCAGAGAATGACGACGCGAAAGGTCATACTCCTGCACGTACTCGGACTGCACATCCTCCAGGTCCTTAGAAGTCAACCACTGCTGAACCGCATCAACGGCAGCAATGAAAGCCTCATCCTGGGTGGAAGCGGCAATCTCGACCAGTTCGGGCAGAACCTTCAGAGTTTCCTCATCGGGGTAGCCCAGGAGCATAGCGCTCACCTGGTAGATCACCGAGTCCTTATCCTCGCCGGGACCGTAATCGATATCGAACGGGTTCTCCGGCTGAGCCGGCTCCGAGACAGCAGCCTCGGAACCGGCCTTGCCCATGAGCTTGGAAAAGAATCCAGCCACTTATTACTTCTTTCCGGTGGTATTCGGGAAGAGGCCGTCAGGACGGGAAGAACCGTCCCAGCTGAACAAGCTGACCTTGTTGTTAGCCTCGTAGACACCGGTGGACACGGGGGTCGGGCGACCCTCCATGTCGTTGAACGCATCGCCGTACATGCCGGGTCCGCCATCCACGCTCAGGGAGCAACCCATTTCCTCAAGGTTGTGGGCGTCTTCCATGTGAGCCTTAGGAATGACGTAACGCTCGTTGTACTTAGCGATAGCCATCAGGCGGTACATCTCGTACACCTGCTGACCGGTCATACCAACAGCCTGAGCAATCTCTTCGTTGCCTTCGCCACCGAGGTTGATATCACGCATGTACGAACGCATCGCAGCCAGGCGGCGCAGAACGTTAGTAACAACCTCAGTGTCACCAGCGGTGAACAGCTCAGCCAGGTACTCAACCGGAATACGGAGAGACTCAATAGCGCCGAACAGGTTGTTGCTGTTCTCTGCATCGTGGCCCTGCTCCTTGAGCAGGTCAACAATCGGAGACAGCGGCGGTACGTACCAAACCATCGGCATGGTGCGGTACTCGGGGTGCAGGGGCAGAGCCACCTTCCACTCCTTCGCCAGCTTGTACACGGGCGACTTCTGAGCTGCAGTAATCCACGCATCGGGGATGTCGTTCTTACGAGCCTGCTCAATCACAGCCGGATCCGAAGGATCAAGCATCAGCGACAGCTGAGCCTCGTAAAGGTCCTTCTCATCCTCAACCGAAGCAGCCTCAGTCACGCGGTCTGCATCGTAGAGGAAGATGCCGATGTAGCGCATACGACCAACACAGGTCTCAGCACACACGGTCGGGATACCAGCCTCAATACGGGGGTAGCAGAAGGTACACTTCTCAGCCTTACCCGTCTTGTGGTTGAAGTACACCTTCTTGTAGGGGCAGCCGGTGATGCACTGACGCCAACCGCGGCAACGGTCCTGGTCAACCAGAACGATGCCATCCTCAGCACGCTTGTAGATAGCGCCGGAGGGGCAAGAAGCCATGCAGGAGGGGTTCAGGCAGTGCTCACAAATACGAGGCAGGTAGAACATGAAGGTCTGCTCGAACTCGAACTTAATCTTGTCCTCAGCCTTCTTACGAACCTTCTCCACCAGCGGGTCCAGGTGACCGTACTCGGTCGCACCAGCCAGGCTGTCGTCCCAGTTCATACCCCACTCAACCTTGGTGTCCTCACCGGTGATGAGGGAGACAGGCTTAGCAGCCGGGAAGTCATCACCCAGAGGAGCGCTGGTCAGGTTCTGGTAATCGTAGGTCCAGGGCTCGTAGTAGTCGTTCAGCTCGGGCTGAATCGGGGAAGCGAAAATCGTGAAGAGCTTCTGGAAGCGGTTACCGCTCTTAAGCTCCAGACGACCGCGCTTGTTCAGCACCCAGCCGCCCTTCCACTTCTCCTGATCCTCGTAACGGCGGGGGTAACCCTGACCGGGACGAGTCTCAACGTTGTTGAACCAGACGTACTCGGTACCGGCTCGGTTCGTCCATGCCTGCTTACAGGTCACGGAGCAGGTGTGGCAGCCGATGCACTTATCGAGCGCCATCACCATAGCAACTTGTGCCATAACGCGCATTAGAAAGTTACCTCCTGGGACTTACGGCGACGGATGTACGAGACGATGTCGCGCTGGTTACCGGTCGGTCCAATATAGTTGAAGGCGAACGCCTGGTGAGCGTAGCCACCAATCATGTGGGTGGGCTTCAGAAGAATACGGGTCACCGAGTTGTGAATACCACCGCGCTTACCGGTGACTTCAGACTTCGGGCTAACCATACGCTCCTGAGCGTGGTAAACGTAGCAGACGCCCTCGGGCATACGGTGCGAAACAACCGCACGGCCCACGAAGACACCGTTGGTGTTCACACACTCAATCCACTCGCCATCCTTGACGCCAATCTTGTCAGCGTCCTGCGGGCTCATCCACGCAACCGGACCACCACGGAACATGCTGAGCATGTAGTGGTTATCGAAGTACTGCGAGTGAATTGCCCACTTGTTGTGCGGGGTCAGGTAGCGAACAGCAACCGAAACACCATCGGTAGTACCGAGCTCGGGCTCGTTGTACAGGCCGGTCATATCCAGCGGCGGACGGTAAATCGGCAGAGCCTCGCCCATTTCGTGCATCCAGTCGTGGTCGAGGAAGAAGTGCATACGGCCGGTCAGGGTGTGGAACGGCTTCTTCTTCTCGATGTTGACGGTGAACGGAGCGTAGCGGCGACCGCCGGTCTCCGAACCGGACCACTCGGGGGAAGTCATCACGGGCTGCGGTGCGGCCTGGGTCATGGGGAAGGTGATACGACGTTCCTCGTTACCTTCTGCCAGGTCCATCAGGTGCAGACCGGTCTGCTTCTCGAGCTCCTTGAAGCCCTTAACAGCAACCTCACCGTTAGCGGTACCGGAAATCATGAGGATTGCTTCAGACAGCTTCACGTCGGTATCCAGTGCCGGACGGCCTGCGCCCTTACCGGAGTCCATCACGCCGAATTCCTTAGCCATCTTCGCGACTTCGTCCTTCAGATCGTAAGTGATGAACTTGGTGGTAGCACCGAGCTTATCGAACAGCGGGCCAACGGTGGTGTACATGTCGTACACTGCGCCGTAGTCACGCTCGACAGTGACGAAGTTCGGCATGTTCTTGCCGGGCACGCCCACCATACCGGGGGTGTTCTTCCAGTCGGGTGCGTGGCCGCCGGGCTGAGCAATCTGGCCGGGGGTGTCGTGCAGCAGCGGGACCGAAACGATGTCCTTGCGGACGCCGAGGTGCTTCTTAGCCAGGCGAGTGAACTCGTATGCCAGAGCCTTGAAGGTCTCGTGGTCGGTCTTTGCCTCCCACGGCGGGTCAATTGCCGGGGAGAACGCGTGCAGGAACGGGTGCATATCGGTCGAGGAGATATCGTGCTTCTCGTACCAGGTAGCAGTCGGCAGAACGATGTCAGACAGCAGGGTCGTGGAGGTCATACGGAAGTCCGAGGTGACCAGCAAATCCAGCTTGCCCTGAGGTGCGTCGTCGACCCACTTCACTTCGTTCGGATGCTTCTCCGCGTCGGAGCCCTGGACGTTGTCCATGCTGCCGACCAGGTGCTTCAGGAAGTAGCTCTCACCCTTAGCGGAGGAACCGAACAGGTTCGAACGCCACAGGGTCAGGGTACGAGGCCAGTTGACGGGGTTGTCGACGTCCTCAACGGAGAATTCCAGATCACCGGAGTTCAGGCGCTGTGCAATGTAGTCCGCGTTCGAGGAAGCCTCGCCGCGTGCCACTGCCTGCTCTGCCTTATCAGCCAGTTCCATCGGGTTCTCGGGGAACTGCGGGAAGAACGGCATCCAGCCCATGCGCACGGAGCGTGCCACAACGTCAGCAGTGTGAACATCGCGCAGCTCGCCCTTAGCCAGCGGGGACTGCAGGTAATCGGTGGAGTATGCATCCTGACGGAACTGGTCAGTGTGCATGTACCAGAAGCCGGTACCAATCATGTGACGCGGCGGGCGGCTCCAGTCCAGAGCGTTCGCCATGTTGGTCAGACCGGTCAGCGGACGTGCCTTCTCCTGGCCCACGTAGTGAGCCCAACCGCCACCGTTACGGCCCTGGCAACCGGTCAGGTTCAGCAGGGCGAGGATAGCGCGGTAGGTGGTGTCAGCGTGGTACCACTGGCAGATACCTGCACCGAAAATAATCATGGAGCGGCCGCCGGAATCCAGGGCGCTCTTGGCGAACTCGCGGGCAACGCGGATAACAGCCTCGGCGGGGACAGAAGTAATCTGCTCCTGCCATGCCGGGGTGTTCTGGACGTTCCAGTCCTCGTAGTCCTTAGCCCAGGTACCGGGCAGGCCCTCGCGGCCCACACCATACTGTGCCAGCATGATGTCGAAGACAGTGGTGACTTCGTGGCCTTCAACGTAGGCTACGGGCACACCGCGGGTAATGACGTCGCCGTGACCCTTCGGGTTATCGAAGGTCGGCATCTTGATTTCGACAGCTGCAGTCTGGCCCTGGGGCAGGTCGCGGATCGACAGAATCGGCTTACGACCCTGCAGGTCCAGGTTCCATTTGCCCTGGTCTTCCTGAGCGTAACGGTGACCCATGGTGCCGTTGGGCACGAAGACCTCACCGGTCTCACGGTCCATCAGGACAGGCTTGAAGTCAGCGTTAGCCTGCTCAGCCTCACCAGCGAGCTTAGCCGCGGTCAGGAACTTGGAGGGAACCTTCACACCGTCTTCACGGGTTTCCAGGGTGACCAGGAAGGGAAGGTCGGTGTAGGTCAGGGAGAAGTCCTCAAAGAACTCGACACGCTGGTCGACATAGTTCTCCTTGAGGATGACGTGACCCATTGCCATAGCCAGTGCCGCGTCGGTACCTGCCTGTGCGGGCAGCCACTCGTCAGCAAACTTGGTGTTGTCGGCGTAGTCGGGGCTCACGGCGATAACCTTGGTACCGCGGTAGCGGACCTCGGAGACCCAGTGAGCATCCGGGGTACGGGTCAGCGGAACGTTTGCGCCCCACATGATGAGGTATGCAGCGTCCCACCAGTCGCCGGACTCGGGAACGTCGGTCTGATCGCCGAAGACCTGCGGGGAAGCCACGGGAAGGTCGGCGTACCAGTCGTAGAAGCTGGTCATGACGCCACCGGCCAGCTGGATGTAGCGAACACCCGCGCTGAAGGACGCCATAGACATTGCCGGAATCGGGGTGAAGCCGGTGTTACGGTCGGGACCGTAGTACTTGATGGTGTGCACGTGAGCAGCAGCCATCAGCTCGAGAGCCTCAGCCCAGGTCGAACGCACCAGACCACCCTTACCGCGTGCATTAACGTAGCGTGCACGCTTGGCGGGGTCGGACACGATGGAGTGGAAGGCGTCCACGGGATCGTTGTGGATTGCCTTCGCTTCGCGGTACATCTCCAGCAGGAGACCGCGAACGTAGGGGTACTTAACGCGAGTGGGAGAGTAGGTGTACCACGAGAATGATGCACCGCGGGGGCAACCGCGGGGCTCATACTCGGGGCGGTCGGGACCAACCGTGGGGTAGTCGGTTTCCTGTGCTTCCCAGGTGATAATGCCATCCTTGACATACACCTTCCAGGAGCAGGAGCCGGTGCAGTTCACGCCGTGGGTAGAGCGAACTTCCTTATCATGGCTCCAACGGTCTCGGTAGAAGGCGTCACCTTCGCGGCCGCCTTCACGGAAGACGGCGCGGCCGTCTTCAGTCTCATCCCAGCGGGAGAAGAACTTACCGAACTTAATCAGCTGATCGGTAAGGGGGCCATCCGGGCCCTTAATCTGTGATGCTTGTTCCATACTGCCCAATATATCTGAAATTTGGCATGAAAAATACGAGATAAAAACCTTGCCTAATTCATGCAAAATAAGGGTGTTTTAGACCGTAAGCCAGGCAGAAATTCCGCCCTCCAACATATACACAGAACGCCCTACCAAAGGGGCAATTTCGCGAGCCGCCTCAACCGTTCTAGCGTATCCAGTGCAGTAAATAACGATTTTCTGGGCATTTGCGGGGATTTTACGCTCAATCAAGGCCTTTAAAACACTATTCCGACCGGCCTCCAGCAACTCAGTCAGAGGAAGATTAATAGCGCCATCAATAGCGAAAGCTTCGAATTCCACCTGCTCACGGACGTCCAAAAGGGCAATATTTTCATCCGATGACAGCTTTTTAAGGTCCTGGGCACTTATGGGACGAGGCGTCGAATCAGTAGAAGAGCTAGTAAAATCCTGAGAAATATTACGAATTGTTACATAATTTTTGGGCTTATAATCCGTTTCTTGAGGCAAAACGACACTTTTCTTAGGTACAGCTTGCACGCTAGCTACGAGAGGTATATATTCCCACCTCCCGCTTAACGCCGAATATAGGCCAACCTCACCCATGAGTGGCTCCCCCACCCCGGTCAACAGCTTCACTGCCTCCATAGCCATAGCAGCACCCACCACACCAGCCATAGCGCCCACCACGCCAGCAGTACTACACGAAGGCACACTACCGGCAGCAGGAGCATGAGGGTACAAATCCTCATACACCGGACCACGGCCAGCCCAAAACACGCTCAGCTGCGCGTCAAAGCCAAGAATCGCAGCCCATACATGCGGAATCCCAGCACGCGCAGCCGCCGCCGACACCACATAACGCGACTCAAAATTATCGCTACCGTCCAGCACCACATCAGCACCAGACAAAAGCTCATCAACATTAGCCTCCGTCAGACGCTCACGCACCGGCAACACCTCAATCAAAGGATTCAGCGAGCGCAAAGACTCTGCGGCAGACTCAGCCTTAGAATTACCCACCCTGGCGTGCGTATGGATCACCTGGCGGTGCAGATTCGAAGCATCCACGAAGTCATCATCAACCACCACAATCTGACCGACCCCGGCACCCGCCAGGTACAGCAGCGCGGGAGCACCCAAACCGCCAGCGCCAAGCACCACCACTCGCGCACGCTTGAGTGCCAGCTGAGCTTCGTACCCCATTTCGGGCAGAATCAGCTGACGAGAGTAGAACGCACGCTCAGCGGCAGAGAGCTCGCTCGCGCTACGAGAGGTGTGAGAAGACATAGGGGTTCCTCGCATCAAATAGTAGAGATGGTTTGAATTTTAGGGGTCCAAGCTTCAAGGAGAATAAGCCTGCCCGAGAGAAATCCCCCTGACAGGCTTATATTCAGAATATTCAGAAGGCTAGACGGACGAAGTATCCACGCCAACCCACTCGATGCTTCCATCGAGCAGTTCCTGTTCCTTCCAAATCGGCACGCGAGCCTTCACCCGGTCAGCCACCAGCTCGCAGGCATCAAACGCGCGACCACGGTGAGCAGCCGCCGCCATCACGGTCAGAGCCGACTCGCCAATAGCAATCGGACCCACGCGGTGCACAGCCCACAGACGCACGCCATCCAGCTCGGCGGCAACCTCAGCGGCAACCTCGGCAATATACTCACGAGCCTGCGGATGCGCGCTGTAAGACAGCCCGCGCACCGCGCTACCGTGATCATGGTTGCGCACAATGCCGTCAAAAATTACCAGGGCACCCATGGCGTCAGTCATAACCTCAGCCTTAGCCGCTGCGTACAGCGGTTCCAGGGGCGCCTCCGTAATATCGGTGAACACCACGGTCGAGCCGCTCGGCTCAGCACCGTGCGCGCCCGAATGATCCAAGGGTTCTTCCTTCTGCGGCTTAGTGGTCATGGTAGTCCTCCATCTGACGGCAAATGTGCTCAACAAGCGGATCGAGGGTTGCCACGCCGTCCTTCACGCCACCGCGCGAACCGGGCAGAGTCATCACGAAGGTACGGTCAATCACGCCCGCCACGCCGCGTGAAAGCACCGCCGAGGGAACATTCTTCAGACCGTTCATCCAGAAGGCATGCATAATGCCCGGAACTTCCTTATCCAGGTGGGGGCGAACCGCCTCCACGGTCTGGTCGTCGGAGTTCAGACCGGTACCGCCGCTGGTCAAGATGAACGTCGGCAGGTTACCGCTCTTCTTGCCCTCGGCCACCAGGGTGTTGAAGTACTCGACAATATCGCGATCTTCAATAACCACGGCGTCCGGGGTGTCAAAGCCGCGCGAGCGCAACCACTCCACGGCGATGGGACCGGACTTATCCTCGTACACGCCGCGGGCTGCGCGGGTGGAGGCGACAATGACTAGGCCGGTGAGGTTCTCCGGCATAGTGTAGTCTTCGCTACTCATTGGAATTCCTTTTCTGTATCTATCAGGTGACGAGGGGGTGTGCCGCCGTAGCTTAGGAGTTATCGCGGACGGACCAGTCGCCGGACTTGCCGCCGCTCTTCTCCAGAACACGGATATCGGTGATGACGGCGTGCTTATCGACTGCCTTAATCATGTCGAACACGGTCAGTGCCGCCGAGGAGACGGCGGTAAGCGCCTCCATCTCCACACCGGTCACACCGCGGGTCTTCACGGATGCTTCAATACGCACGAAGTCGGTGCCGCGCTCGAAGTCCACCGTGATCTTGCCCAGGGGCAGCGGGTGGCAGAGGGGAATGATTTCCGGGGTGCGCTTAGCGCCCATAATGCCGGCGACGCGTGCGACGGGCAGGGCGTCGCCCTTGGGCAGGTCGGCGTCAAAAATCATGGCGATGACGTCTTCGCGGGTGCGCACAGTCGCCTCAGCCAGGGCGGTGCGGGTGGTGACTGACTTCTCCGTAACGTCCACCATGTGTGCCGAGCCGTCGGCGCGCACGTGGGTCAGTTCCTGGTTGGACTGAGAGGTAGAGGTCATCGTTTCTCCTGGCTTCTGCGCGGTGTTCTTCTGCCGCGAATCGTTAGTTAGTGTGAGTCTCAATTATTCCCTGTCACTCTGGATGGGAACAATGCGGGGGTGCGTCGCCTAGTTCTCGGTGAGGCGGATGCGGTGGTAGGGTACCGCTTCTCCCCCGGTGTAGGTGGTTCCGGGCGCCAGCTCAATGAGCACATCCGCCTGTGCGGCGCGGTGTAGCAGGTGCGAGCCGGAGAGCACGTCGGGGTAGAGCTCCACCCGGTAGGTTCCGGGCTCGACCTCCACCATGGCGAGGGTACCACGCAGGAACTGGCGCTTGGTCGCCGGTGCGATGAGCGGGGTTTCGGTAACGAGCACACCTCGCGGTGCGTTATGCAAGGTCGCTTGTTCGGAGGCGACCGCGTAGGGCACACCGTAGGGGCCGCCGGCACGCAGGTAGGGGCGCAGAATTAGCGCGTACGAGATGAGCGTGCTCACAGGGTTTCCGGGGAAGGAAATCATGGGCACACGGTGGCCCTTGAAGTCGAGCAGATTCACGCCCTGGGGGCCGCCGGGCTGTTGGCTGACGTGGCCAAACCAAGAGACGGGCACCAGAATGTCCGCTTCGTGCGCTTTGGTGATGGCGTTGCGGACCACTTCGTATTTACCGTGGCTGATGCCTCCGGAGGTGATGATGATGTCCGGTTTGAAGCTCTCGTATTCTGCCGTGAGGCGGTGCAGCAGCTCGATGGGGTCATCACCAATAGCGATGCGCCGCACCTCCGCTCCGTCTTCGCGGAGCATGGCGGTGAGCATGGGGCCGTTGGCGTCAAAAATCTGGCCCTGGCCGAGTTCCTGGGTGGTGGCGCTGCCGTCTTCTTCAACACCGGAGAGGATCTCGTCGCCGCCGGTGCACACGAGCACGCGAGGACCAGCCGCAACGGTCAGGCGTGCGTAGCCCTGGGATGCGAGCGCACCAAGCATGGCGGGGGTGATGCGTTCACCGGCGCGTGCGAGGACCTGGCCGGTGACGACGTCTTCGCCGCGGCGGCGCACGAATTGTCCGGGCTTGCCGGGGGCGAGTTTGACCTTTTCGCTGGGGCGGCCGAAGGACTCGGGTAGGTCGGGATATTCGATGCGTTCAGACTGTTCGACGGGGATGACGGCGTCGTAGCCCTTAGGCATGGGCGCGCCGGTCATGATGGGGTAGGTCAGGTCGTCGGAGGAGCGGGAACGTTGGAGGGGGCGGCCAGCGGGGATTTCGCGTCCGACGGTGAAGATGCGGTCGGCGCGTTCTGCGGCTTCGGCGGTGAGGGCGTAGCCGTCCATTTGGGAGTTGTCGAAGCTGGGTACGTCCATGCGTGCGGTGACGTCTTGGGCGAGGATGCGTCCTGCCGCGTGGTAGAGGGGAACCGTTTCTGCGGTGCCAATGAAGACTTCGCGCAACAGTAGCGCCAGGTAGGCGCGGTATTCCTCGGTGCTGGGGGTTCCATTGAATTCGGGGGAAATCATGGCGGTTCCAATCGTGCGACGGCAGTTATGACTAGTGTAGGTGTGTGTTTGCGGGCTGGTAAATGCAGTTTTACCTAAGGACCGGTGCGGGCCGGGTGGCGTGCCGGGCAAGCGACGGAGCGGCTTATCGGGTGCTTTCGCGTAGTTTTTTCAGGGCGCGGATCAGGCCGAGGACCCCGAAGATTCCTAGGTAGAGGCTGATGAGAATCAGGGCGCTTCCGAGGGCGCTGGGGATGTCGCTACTGTTGATGGCCAGGTCGATGGCGAGGGGTATGGTTTGGGTTTTGCCTTGCACGTTGCCGGCGAAGGTGACGGTTGCGCCGTATTCGCCGAGGGCGCGGGCGAAGGAAAGCAGGAAGGCGGTGGCAAGACCGGGGGCGGCGAGGGGTAGCAGCACTTTGAAGGTGATTTCTGTGGGTTTAGCACCTTCGACGAGGGCGATTTCTTCGTATTCGTGGGGAATAGCCTGCAGGGTGGTGACAGCGGTGGCAACGAAGAAGGGTAGAGCGACAAATACCTGGGCGATAATCACCGCATTGGGGGTAAAGGGGATGGAGATTCCTGCCTGGTAGAGGTAGGTACCGATCATGCCTTTGCGCCCCCAGAAGAAGAGCAGGCCAAGACCGGAGACGACCGGCGAGAGAATCACCGGGGTGTAGATGATGGCGTAAAGGACCGACCCGAACCGGTGCAGCCGCGAGCGGTTGAGTACTTTGGAGAGCACAAGCGCCAGGGGCGCACCGAGAAGCCCGCAGATGAGGGTGGAGGCGGCGGCGGTGTTGAGGGAGAGGTTCGCCGCCCCGAGCACCTGCGGGGTGAAGATGCTGCCGAGCTGGCTCCAGGGGATGTTGAGGAAGAGCCCGAGGAGCGGTCCGGCAATGAGGAAAATACCCAACGACGCCGGAACCAGGAAGAGCACGGGCACGGAGGCGAAGAGCCTGCTTCCGGGTGTGCTTGAGGTTCCGGCGTTGCGATGGGTAGCGGTAGTGTCTGTCATGGGTAGTGAGACGCGGGTTGTTCCCTAGTGTGTTGAATTACTTTGCGGTGCTGAAGCCGTACTCGGTGAGAATCTTCTTCGCCTCGTCGGAGTTCTTCAGCCATTCATTGAACTTCTTCGCGGTTTCGGAGGAGGAGCCGGTCTTGCTCAGCGCTGCGGGGTATTCGTTGCGTTCCACGTCGGTCAGCTCGATGGAGCCGAGGTTGGCGCCCTTCTTCTTGGCTGCGGCGAGGTCGGTGGTGTAGATGAAGCCCGCATCGGCGTTACCGGTGGTGACCTTGGTGGCTACGTCGGTGACCTTGCTTTCGGTGGTTGCGTTCTTGAGGGTGATGTCGTGCTTCTTCAGTTCCTGGTGGGCAATGGTGCCGCAGGGAACGTCTTCCTTGCAGACTGCGACGACGCCGTCGGTGGTCTTGAGGTCGTCGAGGCTGTTGATTTTGCCGGGGTTGCCTTCGGCGGTGACGAGCACGAGCTTATTGGTGACGAGGACGTCAGTCTTGGAGTCGGAGAACTGGTCGAGCTTCTTTGCTTTGTCCATGTTCTTGGTGTCTGCGGTGATGAGCAGGTCGGGGGTTGCGCCCTGCTCGATCTGGTTGACGAGCTTTGCGGAGCCTTCGTAGACGAAGGTGACGTCCACGCCGGGGTTGGCGGCTTCGTATGCCTTTTCGAGGTCTGCGCCGGCGTTGTTCAGGGAGGCTGCGGCGAAGACTTCGATCTTGCCGGAGGCTGCCTGACTGCTTGCCGCAGACGAGGAGGAAGATGAGGAGGAGCTCTGGGGGGCGCCGCATCCGGTGAGAGCGAGGGTTGCGGCGGCGAGCGCGCTGAGGGCTGCGAGGGGGGTCTTCATGAAATTTGTTTCCTTGATGGTTTCGTACTCTTGCGGTGGTGAGGTACGTCCATGTGTGGGCTCTGTATGACGTTTTGTGTACTTCCCTAGCTTGTACACGTGTTGTTGCGTTGTCACGGTAGTCTGCGGTGGCGCAGTTGTAACTTACCCTTCACACACTATGTAAGGGGCGCCGGAACATGGAATAATCATATTGTCACCTGAAATATGCAAATTTTCCACATAGGTTTTACATGGCGTACACGGCAAATTCGACCTCTTCTGAGCTCATTGCGGGCCCAACGTTAAGCACCTTATCTTCTGCGGAGGGTAACGGGGCTGCTTTTGTGACACCCCAAAAATCTGAGAATGGCGTAAATGTACAGCGTAAGCTCCCGAATATTACGAATAGCGGTCCGCTCTTGGACCGTTGGGGTCGTGTGGCGACTGATCTTCGTATCTCGCTGACCGATAAATGTAATCTTCGTTGCATTTATTGCATGCCGGCGGATGGTTTGCAGTGGCTCCCGAAGGAGAATCTGCTCTCCGCCGAGGAGATTGCGCGCCTTGCCGATATTGCGATTACTGAGCTGGGCGTTGAGGAGATCCGCTTTACCGGTGGCGAGCCGCTGGTGCGCGCCGATTTGGTGGATATTATTTCCCGCATCCACCAGGCGCATCCGGATGTTCCGCTTGCTATTACGACGAACGGTATTGGTTTGGAGAAGCGTGCCGCCGCGCTGGCGGAGGCTGGTCTGACCCGCATCAATGTTTCTCTGGATACGATTTGCCGTGAGACCTTTGCCGAGCTGACCCGCCGCGATAAGCTCGACGCCGTGCTCAAGGGCATCGATGGTGCAGCGGAGGCTGGCCTGTGGCCGATCAAGATTAATGCTGTGCTGATGCCGGGTCTGAATGATGATCAGGCTCCGGAGCTTCTGCGCTGGGCCTTGGCGGGCGGCTATCAGCTGCGTTTCATTGAGCAGATGCCGCTGGATGCCGATAACCGTTGGACCCGCGAGGGCACGATTACTGCCGCTGAGATTCGCGAGAAGCTGTCGGCTGAGTACGTTCTGGGTTCGGTATCTGAGGCTCGCGGTGACTCCCCCGCTCAGCTGTGGGAGGTGTACCCGCTCGGTACTGCCCTGGATGAGGCTGGCTTCCCGACTGACGGTACCGAGTCGCTGGGGCGTGTGGGTATTATCGCCTCGGTCACGGAGTCGTTCTGCGGTGCGTGCACCCGCACCCGTCTGACTGCGGACGGCAAAATCCGCTCCTGCCTGTTCTCCGACACCGAGACTGATTTGATGCAGCTTCTGCGTTCTGGCACTGACGATAAGCAGCTGGCTCTGCGTTGGCGTGAGGGCATGTGGTTCAAGCCGCGCGCCCACGGCAAGGAAGACGCTGACTTCGATATTGAGGAGTTCGCTAAGGCGAGCCGCTCGATGAGCGCTATTGGTGGCTAGGAAAGCCGCTGATTCATCAGCCGAAGGTGCACGGATAAGGCATTTTGCCGGTATCTTGCGCCCGTGACTTTCGGCTGTCCCCTGTTCTTGATTTGAGGAGCATTATGCAGGTTCATTTCTTCGCTGCCGCACGTTCTGCGGCGGGTACCGCGCAGCTGTCGGTGCCCCTGGCGCAGCTGTCGTCTGCGACTCTTGGCGCGCTGGTTGAGCATCTGGGTCAGAGCCTGGAGGGTACGACCCCCTCGGGTCTGACTCTTGCGCAGGTCATGGAGCAGTGCTCCTTCCTGGTCAACGGTGCCCGCTCTGATGCGCAGGCGACCCTGCAGGATGCCGATCGCGTGGACGTTCTGCCTCCCTTTGCGGGTGGATAATGCGGGCGGATACGATGCCCGATTCTGCACTTCCTGCGGAAGGATCTGCCGATTTTTCGTGCGCCGCGGTCGTTGTTGCCGGAGGTGCTTCTCGCCGCCTGAACCACGTGCCGAAGGCGTCCCTGTCTGATGGTACGAATACTCTGCTGGATTGTGCTCTGGAGGCGGTGGCCGCCGCATCCCCGCGCGTGGTGGTGGGTCCTGAGAGCTTGCCGTTGCCGCCCGAAGTGTTGCGTACTCGTGAGGATCCGCCGTTTTCGGGTCCTGCCGCGGCGATTCATGCCGGTTTGGAGTGCATTGCGGCCGATTGCGAGCGCTCGCAGATTCCTGTGCCCGACTGGTGCCTGATTTTGGGTGTGGATACTCCGCGTATTGCCCCGGCGGTTCAACAGCTGATTACTGCGGCGCAAAGTGCTGAGCGCACGGCGGGCTTCTCCCCTACTGATTCTGAATCATTTGAGGGTGCTGAATCATCTGCAGGTTTCTGGGGTGTTTCTGAGGGTATCTATCAGCCGCTGGTGGGTATTTACCGTTTTGAGGCAATTCGTTCGGTCTTTTCGGCCGGCACCACCAACGCTTCTGTTCGTTCTTTTTTGCGCCGTTTGAACCCGGTGGCGGTTCAGATGTCTGCCGCTGACACCGCCGATGTTGATACGTGGGAGCAGGCGCAGACACTGGGTTATACGACTTCACTCTGGTCGAGTTATTAGTAGCTGAGCTACCGCAGTGTGATATTAGGGCCTGACTACGAGTACCCTAGGTGATAAGTCTTGGCTTTAGATGCCGTGTACATGTAGCGTTTTTGAGCTCGCGCGCTGTTGCGCGTCCCGCACACACTTTTACGAGGTACGATGTCTCACCATATTCCTTCTCTTTCGTGGCAGCAGGCCCGCCAGATTTTGCATGAGCAGGGCCTGGAGATTGCTCACCATGTGAAGACGGAGTCTTTGCCGCTGCTGGCGACGATTGGCCACTATTTGGCGGATGATGTTTATTCGATGATGCCGGTGCCCCACTACAGCTCTTCGGCGATGGACGGTTACGCTGTGGCGGGTGCGCCTCCGTGGCGTCTGGTGACCCCGGCGTACCCGGAGGATTCTCGCGCGAATATTCACCGTCTGACGGTGCCGATTACTCCGGGTGAGGCGACTCCGATTCTGACGGGTGGTTTGCTCCCTGAGGGCGCTGAGGCGATTGTGCGCGAGGAGCATTCGCGCCTGTATGAGGGTGCGGAGGCTTCGTCTCACCCTGGTGTAGCTGCTCATTTGGAGACTCAGTCTAGTATTCATTACCTGGATATGGCGGAGGGTTTTGAGCCTCCGGCGCCGGGTGCTGATATTCGCCATGCTGGTGTTGAGCTGGAGCGTGGCGAGTTGTTGGCGCGCCACGGTGACCGTATTTCTGCGCGTATGGCGGCGTTTTTGGGCATGAATGGTTTTGATGAGTTGCCGGTGTACGCCCCGATTCCGGTGCGTTGCGCGTTTACGGGTAATGAGGTCATTACCTTTGGTGTGCCTGCGCCTGGTCAGGTGCGTGATGCGTTTGGCGGCTTTATGGAACATGCGATTATTTCTGCTGGCTGCGAGGCGCGCCCGTCAATTCGCCTGGCGGATGTTGAGTCTGAGTTCCGCACGTTCTTGTCCACGTCGACGGCTCGTGTGCTGGTGTTTACGGGCGGGTCGAGCACCTCGGGTGTTGATTTGGTGCGTAAGGTGCTCAACGATATGGGTGCGACGTACCTGTTTGAGTCGGTGGATGTGCGTCCGGGTCATCCTGCGTTGGCTGCGCGTCTGCCGGTTCCGGAGACGGGCCCGAATTCGGGTCGTGAGCGTTTTGTGCTGGGTCTTCCGGGTAATCCTTTGGCTGCGTACACGGCTTTGTACTCGTATTTGCCGCCGCTTTTGGCTGGTATGAGGGATATGCCCCTGCCTGAGCTGGATTCGGCAGTTCTGGGTGAACCGGTGGATACTTTGCGTAAGCCGGCGGGGGCTCGTCTGCTTCCTGTGTCGGTGCATGATGGTGTGGCGTATCCTCTGCCGAAGTCGGCGTCGCATATGCTGTCCTCGTTGGCGACGGCTACTCACTGCGCGGTGTTGGATGATTCTTCGGTTCGGGGTTCTGCCCATGAGGTGGGAGCTCGGGTTCCGATTATTCCGGTGCTGTAGTAAGGCGCTATTTTCCGGCGTTGAAATGTTTATGCGGTATGCGGTCGGGGTATAGTAGAGAGATATGTCAATCGTTTAGCATACCGAAGGGAGCCCCCGTGGCTAAGCCCAAACTCAGCGACGTTGCAGCCCTGGCGGGAGTCTCCCCCACCACGGTCTCCCGCGTGCTCAACAACCGCGGCTACCTGAGCGAAAGCACCCGCACCAAGGTCCACGAGGCCATGCGGGAGCTCGGCTACCGACCCAACGCCATCGCCCGTAGCCTACAGGGTCAGCGCTCGCAGATGGTGGGCCTCATCTTCCCCACGGTCGCGAACCCCTTCTACGGGGAGATGGTGTACCGCCTCGAAAGTTACCTTGCCGAAGAAGGCTACCGGGTCATTCTCTGCAATAGCGACGATCACCCCGAGCAGGAAAAGCGCTATCTGGAGATGCTCTTCTCCAATCAGGTAGACGGCATCATCAGCGGCGCCCACTCCGATGCACTGGTGAACATTCCGCACACCCAGGTTCCCCTGGTGACCGTAGACCGCCTTGAAAGCGGCTTCTACCCGAATATCCGCTCCGACAACTACGGAGGCGCTCGCGCCGCCACGGAGCACCTCATTGCCACGGGTGCACAGAATATCGTCCACGTGACTTCTACTCTGGGTGCGCACAATGAGCGTCAGCGCGGCTACCGTGAGGCAATGCTTGAGGCGGGGCTCATACCGGAGTTTGTGGAGCTGGGTTTCCGCCCCTCGCTAGGTATTAAGCGCGAGGTGCTCTACCGCTATCTGGATGAGCGTGCGGAGAGCCCCGAGCCAGTGGAGGCAGTCTTCGCCTCGAACGATAATTACGCTGCTCTTACTCTGGGCTGGGCGCGTGCGCGTGGAATCCGTGTTCCCGAGGATTTCCAGGTGATTGGCTACGACGGCACTCAGAGCGTTCAGCTGCTCATGCCGGAGCTTGCGACGGTGGTTCAGCCGATTGAGGGTATTGCGGAGCGTGCCGTTCAGCGACTGCTGGAGTTGATTGAGCTACAGCAGCAGGATTCCCCCGCTGATCAGGCTCCTCCGATTACGCAGGCTGCGGATGTACTCCCCGTTGAGCTCCACCTGGGGGCAACGGTGCGTTCTATCCCGAATCTGGATCAGATTCAGCCGGATACCTCCGCCCCGGACGAGCTGCAATAAGATCATTCAAGAATTGTAGAAACATAAAAGCCGCCCCACTGTGCGAGTGCTCACGGTGGGGCGGCTTTCATTTATATATTTATCGGTTTGTGTTAGCGCCCGGAAGTTTTAGGATTTGCGCTGCACAATCTCGGTTGGGCCGGTTCCGGGGTAGACCATACCGACGGCATGTGCCTTGGAGAAGATGCCGTGGAGCGGGCCGAGGGAGAAGAATCCGCGGCGCTCGTAGAGGCGTGCACTGTCGTAGGTTGACGCTTCGAGGTAGGCGGGGTAGTCACCGATGCGTTCGGTACCGTAATCGAGTAGCTGGGAGCCGATACCGCGGCCTCGGTACTCTTCGAGAACACCGATGTTGAAGAGGTACCAGTGCTTGTACGCGGGGCGGTACTTGAGCAGGTGCAGCTCCATCGTGATGGCTCGCAGCAGAGTCTTGCAACCGAGTGCCTTGTAGTAGGCGCCAAACTGCTTGAGCTCGTTGAGGAAGGATCCTTCGTGGGATTCGGGGGTGTTCCAGAGGCAGACGCCGACAATTTTGCCGGTGGATTCGTCAATGCCGATGTCGATGCGTCCGCGGTCCTGGAAGTTGCCGTAGACCTGCAGGGTCATGATGGCGCGGAGCTTGGCGAGCTCCTGTCGGCGGCTACCGCCCGCGATGACTGCCATCATGGCGGGGTCACCGTCGAATGCGGCAATCAGCACTTCGAGCGCGTCAGCATATTCATGAGGCTCGGCGGTGCGGACGGTATAGGAAGCTAAGGTCATATTCACCCTTTACAAAAGCTTGAAAGTATACATAAATATTAGCTGGATTATTCACGCCTGGCTAATAAATTGTGCCTTATCAAGACATTTTTCACCGCCATGCACCGAATGCATGTCAGCTTATATTGCACCATTATGCATAATTTTTGCGCATATTTATTCATGACTATTTTTTCACGCTTTTGCAGAAAAAATTGAACACCCCGCACCAGCTCTAGGAAGAGCGGTACGGGGTGTACATCACGTTGAGGTTATCTACTCACTAAGAGTGCAGACTATGCGTTAGCCTTTGCCTTCAGTGCAACCTTCAGAAGCGAATCTGCGCTGGTGACAGATGCGCCCGAAACCTGGACATCTTCAACCGAGGTAGCCGCCTTCTTGGCATTGGTGATCACCATGGGGGTTGCCAGCGGGTAGCCAGCCGCCTTGATGGCGGGAATATCGAACTCGGCGATAACGTCGCCGCGCTTGACCGTGTCACCCTTAGCAACCTTGGGCTCGAAGTGCTTGCCGTCGAGCTCAACGGTGTCCATGCCAATGTGCATCAGCAGATCCAGGCCGTCCTCGGTGCGCAGACCGTATGCGTGGCCGGTGGGGAATGCAACGGTAATCTTGCCGTCAGCCGGTGCGTAGAGCTTACCTTCGGTGGGCTCCACTGCGGTGCCTGCGCCCAGTGCGCCGGAGGAGAAGGTGGGATCCTTGACGTCAGCCAGCAGAACCACGGAACCGACCATGTGGGAGCCGATGTCGACGCTCGCGCCAGCATCAGTTGCTACAGCAGTAACGGGAGTAGCGGCAGCTGCTGCGGTGGCAACGGGAGCTGCAGCAGCGGGTGCCTCAGCTTCCTCAGTGTTGCCAGCCTCAACCTTCTTACCCCAGATGAAGGAGGCAACGAAAGCGATGACGGTAGTCAGAACGAGGCAGCCCAAGAAGCCAGGAATACCGGCACCGACAGTTGCTTCAATCGAGGGGAAGCCCAGGTAACCAGCAGCGCCCAGCTTACCCGCCTTAATTCCAAGGATAGAGGTAACCATCGAGCCAATACCCGCGGAGACGATTGCAATGTAGAAGGGCCAGCGCAGAGCCAGGTTCACACCGAACATTGCGGGCTCGGTAATACCCAGGAATGCCGAGGGTGCGGCAGCCGAAGCAATACCCTTAATCTTCTTGTTCTTGGTGGTCAGTGCGACACCGGCTGCGGCAGCACCCTGAGCCACGTTAGACATGGAGGCAACAACGAAGATGAAGGAACCGCCGGTAGCCCACAGGCTCATCTCGATGGGCGGGAATGCCTGGTGCATACCGGTCATCACGATGAATGCGTAGAAGGTACCGAAGACCAGACCACCGAGCGGGCCGGCAACAGTGTAGAGCCAGTTGATACCTTCACCCAACCAGGTGCCCAGCTGGAACATCGGGGGACCGACCAGCAGGAAGGTCAGGAAGCCGGTGATCAGGATGGTGAGGGTCGGGGTGAAGATGAAGTCGATGGTGCCCTTGAGGACCTTGTGGAAGAACTTCTCAATGTGGGACAGGATGAAGGCAACCAGCATGATAGGCAGCACGGTACCCTGGTAGCCCGCCTGCTGAACCTGCAGACCGAAGAGGTTCCAGTACTTCATCGGGTCGGTGCCTTCAGCACCCGCCAGAGATGCTGCGACGTTGTAGCCGTTCATCAGAGCCGGGGACACCATTGCGGCACCCATGGTCAGACCCAGGTAGGGGTTACCGCCAAAGACCTTGGTGGCGGAGAAGCCAACCAGCACGGGCAGGAAGGCGAAAGGAGCTGCGGAGAGCAGGTTGACGATATCCGCGAAGTCAGCCCACTCAGGGAAAAGTTCAATAACTGCCTGGGGGCCAAAAATACCCTTAGAGGTCAGGAGGCTATTGAGCGCCATCAGCATACCGCCACCGACCAGAACCGGGATCAGCGGGACGAAGATGTCGGCGATGGTCTTGATGAAGCGGGAAACGATGTTGCCCTGCTTGGAGGCAATTTCCTTGAGCTCATCCTTGGAGGCTTCGGGTGCGCCAGCGGCGATGAGGTGCTTGTGTACCTCGTTGACGTCGCCGGGGCCGACGATGATCTGGAACTGGCCAGCGTTGAGGAAGCTACCCTTGAGGTCTTCGTCGTTGTCGATTGCTGCCTGGTCGACCTTGTCCTGGTTCTTCAGGACGAGGCGAAGGCGGGTTGCGCAGTGTGCGGCTGCAACGATATTGCCGGCGCCACCGACGTCCTTCAGCACGCGCTGTGCCACTGACTTGTGGTCCACGCTCGCTCTCCTTTGTTTGGAGCACCACCGTATGATGCTTTGTGAATGGGGTGGGGCATATGTCTGTGCGTGTATGTCATGTATATGTCATACGTTTGACATATTGGTTGTAAAACATCCTATCACGGGAAAGTTCTTAAAAGCGAGGGCTCACCCTCCATACGGAGAGTGAGCCCTCAGACATATTCAGAAATTACCGGAAAGCCCCCGCGTAGGCGGCTCCCAACGCGTAGAAAACGGCTTAGAGGCGGCCATACTCCAGGGACAGCACCTCGCCACCGGTCAGGCGGACGCGACGCTTATCGCCCTTGAAGAAGGTGCGAGCGGTCATAACCTCAGCGCCCATGGAGGCAATCAGCTTGCCGCCCACATACAGTTCGGTAGCCGAACCGTCCACGAGCAGGTCAAACTCGCGAATCTTCGAACGCTTCAGGGTGCGGCGGCGCAGGCTACCGCCCTCGGTGTAGCGGGTACCGCCACGGTCCATCTGCACAAAGTCCTTATCCAGAACGATGCTCAGAGCCACGCCGTGGGTGTCCTTAATCTTCAGCTTCACGCGCTCATCAGAGACATTCACGCGGCCGCGCAGACGGAAGGTCAAGGCATTCTTCAGCTCAACGAGCTTGCCCTTCTCCTCCTCGCGGTACAGCGGGGTCATCTTCATCGCGTCGTTGAGGTGCGGCACCGGACGCTGGAAAATCTTGCCGTTACGCAGGTGCAGCTCACGCGGGTAGGTGAACATGTGCACCCAGCGGTGGCTCCACGAGGGCAGGTCGTCCTGGTCAGCATTACCCAGCCAAGCAATCATTACCGGGGCGTCACCGCATACATCGTGCGGTGCCTTCGGGTCGGCGGTCAGGCCGGTGCCGGAGATGGTCTGCGGGGCGTAGAACTCGAAACCTGCGTCCAGCTCGGTGAAGGGGGTCTCCACGGTGAACTTGAGGGTCTCGTTATCCAGCGAACCAACAATGTAGCCGCTCTGGAAAATGTTGTTGTACTTCTCACCGAGGGGCTGCATGCCCTGCGGGCTGAAAATCAGCACGTCGCGGATTTCGCCGGTCAGCTCATCACGCATGCTCAGCAGCGAGGGGCACTCGTACATGTAGGTGCCCTTGAGGGTCTTATCCTTGATACCCAGCTCACCGCGGAAGGTCCACTCGCGGCGGTCAGCGGAGGTGTACACGACCACGGCGCCGGTCAGGTCCTCACGCTGAGCACCAATGACCATCCACCATTCACCATTACGTTCAAAGACGTGCGGGTCGCGGTAGTGCGCGGTGTAGCCCTTCTCGGGGCCGGAAATCAGCGGGGGCAGCTGACGGGTCGGCTTCGCGTCCTCACCCGCAGTTGCGAGAATCTGGTAGGTTTCGCGGTTGCCCTTCTCATCCTTCACGTTGCCGGTGTAGAAGAACTCAAAACCGCCGGGCACCTTAATGCCGGAGCCGGAGTAGCAGCCGTGCGAATCGTAGCGGCTATCGGGAACCAGAGCGGTACCCTCATCGGTCCAGTGGGTCAGGTCCTCGCTCACGGCGTGACGCCAGTAGACCATACGCTCCGGATGCAGGGGCGAGTACTGGTAGAAGGCGTGGTAGCGCTTACCGTCAAAGACCAGACCGTTCGGGTCGTTCAGGCGACCTACCGGAGGCGCCAGGTGCAGTGCCGGGTAGTCGCGGTCTTCACGAACACCGGCACCGAAAGCATCCAGAACCTGCTGTGCTTCAGCCGCCAGATCGCGGTCGGGTCGCTGAGTTACGCTCTTCTTCTTTTTCTTCTGCTCGCTCATGTCTATCCGTTTTCGTGCAAGGGAAATGTCTGGGTTGTCTCATCCCATCATACGGCACCGCTCCACCGTTGCCGGGCTCTAGGAGAGAGGCACCACAGTGCTCTCAGCCTCTCTCATCCGAGGCACAGTGCGGTCACAGCGGCTTATACCGCCACCTGCTGAGGAGATGGCAAAATACCCCGTTTGCTACAGGAGAAAAAGGGCTGATACAGCAAAACCCACCGCCTCGCCTAAGCATAGTGGGGCGAAGCGGCGGGTGCCGTTAAAAGCCGCGGGGCGGCGCATCCAATGGATGCACCGCCCGCGTAAGAATCGAGAAGAAGTCGATTACTTGAGGGTGATGGTTGCGCCAGCAGCCTCGAGCTGCTCCTTAGCCTTCTCAGCGTCTTCCTTGGAAACGCCCTCGAGCAGAGCCTTGGGAGCGCTGTCAACCAGGTCCTTTGCTTCCTTCAGGCCGAGGGAGGTCAGGGCACGAACTTCCTTGATCACTGCGATCTTCTTGTCGCCAGCGGACTCCAGGACAACGTCGAACTCGGACTTCTCTTCAGCAGCGTCGCCGCCTGCTGCGCCGCCTGCTACAACAGCAACGGGAGCTGCTGCGGTGACGTCGAACTCTTCCTCGAATGCCTTAACGAACTCGGAAACCTCAACCAGGGACAGTTCCTTGAATGCTGCAATGAGTTCTTCGATGGACAGCTTAGCCATTGTTTGGCTCCTTCACTATCTGGTGCGGGCTGACGCCCGCGGTGTAAATCTTCAGTACCTACCCGAAAGGGTCGGTCAAATTTAGGGTGCGTTTACGCTGTTCGCGTTCACGCTGCTGAGTATCTCAGCGCTGGTGCAGTAGCACGAAAGGGGCTTATGCCTCTTCCGAAGCCTCCTCGGCTGCAGCGGGAGCTGCGCCTTCCTGCTCCTCCAGCTTGACGCGCAGTGCGTCCACAACCTGTGCGATGCGTGCGATGGTAGCCTTTGCACCACCTGCAACCTTGGACAGCAGAACCTCGCGGGATTCCAGGTCAGCGTAGCGCTTGACGTCGTCCTCGGAAAGAGCGGCACCTTCGTAGTAACCGTTCTTCACAATCAGCTGGGGGTTAGCCTTGGCAAAGTCACGCAGGCCCTTAGCAGCATCAATCAGGTCGCCCTTGATGAATGCCAGTGCGGAGGGACCCTGGAGGTGGCCGTCGAATGCGTCGATGCCAGCTTCCTTAGCTGCAATAGCAGCCAGCGTGTTCTTCACCACGGCGTATTCGGTCTCTGCACCGAGTGCGCGACGCAGCTCCTTGAGCTGTGCAACAGAGAGACCGCGGTATTCGGTCAGGATGACTGCGTTCGAAGCTTCGAAGAGTTCCTTCAGCTCGGATACTGCAGCGATCTTTTCCTGAGTCGCCATGGTAGTTCCTTCTTCCGATTCTTGTAAGGTCGCCGGTAGAGCCTCGAAGCATTTATTGCAAGCAATAAAAAATGCCTCGACGCGTAGGCGTACGAGGCACGATAGACGGCACCCTGAATGAGGGCAACGGCTATTCACTTCGAGTTACCTACGCGGGCGGCGATTTCTAGTGAAATCTGCTCTTATCAGAACTCTGTTCTTCGTCTCCACCGAGGTGGCGATAGAGGACATAGTTCTAGACCGGCGGTCTTTGGTTCATTCATCATCTCAGGTTAAAGCCCTAGCCGCAAGTTAAAACAAGAAATTCATGGGATTAAGCGGGGTTAATCACTTAAAGCCCCTCTTTAAGCCGATTAACCCGCGCTTTCGCCCCAGCTAAAAGCCAGCAAAGACGTGTTTTAGAGGTAAAAACGCTTTCCCTTCGAGAACACGAAGCAACGCTCCGCCGCCACCCCCAGGTGCACCCGGTCCCCCACACTCAGGAAGGTACTGTTCGGAGAGGTGCCGCTCAAGATGCCGCCCTGCGCATCGGGGATAAAGAACTCAAGCTCCTGACCGGCACGCACTCGAGCATACATTCGGGCACTCAGCTCAGTTCCCGCGGAAGCCCGCCCAGATTCCAGAGGTAGGGAAACCGCCTCCAGCAAACGCGCACGGTACAGCATTCCACCCACCAGGTGGCGACTGCCAAGCACCTGCACCGGCAGGGAATGAGCAGCATCAGCCGCCACGGGGCACAAAGCAGTCGCACGAATCGCCAGCTCACACCCGGCAGGTAGAACCGCAGAATCCTCAAGAGCCACAAGGTTCAGCGCGGGCGCCGCCAAAAGCTTCGCCACCTGCAGAGTATGCGGATGCGCCAGCAGACGCTCCGGAGTATCCACCTGCACCAGGTAACCGGCATCCATCACCGCCACCCGCTGGCCCAGCATGAGCGCCTCATTCTGATCATGGGTCACGTACAAGCCCGTAAAACCGTAACGCTCATGCAGGCGCACAATATCGGCGCGGATACTCGCGCTCATCTCTTCATCCACACTCGCCAACGGCTCATCAAAAAGAACCACCGGGGCACGACGAATCAAAGCACGCGCAATGCCCACACGCTGCGCCTGACCACCCGATAACTGCGAGGGCTTACGAGACTCCAACCCCTCAAGCTTCAGAGCCTCCAGCAGCTCACGGTAGTAGTCCATATCAACCCCACCTGAGAACGCGCCCAGCCGAGTCGGGAAGAGAATATTGTCCTTCACGCTCAGGTGAGGGTACAGAATAGGGCGCTGAAAAACCACACCCACC
>ENA-OWMY01000066-OWMY01000066.1-metagenome-genome-assembly--contig:-NODE-66-length-31397-cov-8.285113_pt1 | contig 31397 bp, 19 predicted proteins | sample MGYA00245358_ERZ651122 | MGnify/ENA primary metagenome ERZ651122 (study PRJEB26857, sample SAMEA4031752) | metagenome | biome: human; feature: oral; material: saliva | place: Philippines | collected 2014 | study...
CCTGTAGCACCGGCGGGTCCGCTTGCTACTCCGGTTGCCCCCGCGGGGCCCCTCGCGGCGGCAGGTCCGTTGGCTGAGGCACCGCAGGCAGCACCGCAGGATTCGGCACCTCCGGTTGAGCCTGCAGGTCCTCTTGCTCCGGTCGCCCCGACTGGTCCGCTTGCTACTCCGATTACTCCGGCTACCCCAGCTGATAATGCATCGGTCGATAACAAGCCGGCACACGAGGAGAAGCCCGCCCAGCCCGCAGCACCGGCACGCGCCGCATCCGATGAGGACTACGTCTCTGAGGATGATGAGAAGGTCGAAAACAGCACCTTCATCGGTCTGCGCGCTATCGAAAAAATTATTGGTGGCACCGTCATTGACGAACGTCCCCTGCACCAGCCCTAATCCGGGAATCTAACACCGAGTAGGTGCCGCGCCCGCCATCGCACCGATGGCGGGCGCGCTCATTCCAGCCGCATACTCGCTACGCGAAACGCCCCTAAACTGTCAGGGGTTGGGTGCATACTCATAACGTCGCCCAAACAACACACCAGCACAACACACCGCATTTGAAGGAGAAGCCATGTACGAGGGAGCAGTTCAAAACCTCATTGATGAGCTCGGCCGCCTGCCGGGTGTGGGCCCCAAGTCGGCTCAGCGCATCGCTTTTCACATTCTGAATGCGGATGCTGCCGATATGGCGCGCCTAGCCAACGCCATTTCCACGGTGAAGACCAGCGTGAGCTTCTGCGAGGAGTGCGGTAACGTCTCCGAGACGAAGCTGTGCACGATCTGTCGTGATGAGCGCCGCGACCCGTCCGTGCTGTGTGTGGTCGAAGAGTCGAAGGACGTGGTGGCGATTGAGCGTACCCGTTCCTTTACCGGCCGCTACCATGTGCTCGGCGGCGCTATTAACCCGCTGGCTGGTGTGGGCCCGGAGCAGCTGCGTATCCGTGAGCTGGTGTCCCGCCTGGCGGATGAGCGTATCCAGGAGATTATTCTGGCGATGGACCCGAACCTTGAGGGTGAGGCGACCGCAACCTACCTCTCGCGCATGCTCGTGCCGCTGGGTGTGCGCCTCTCGCGCCTGGCGTCGGGCCTTCCGGTTGGTGGCGACCTGGAGTATGCGGACGAGATTACCCTGGGCCGCGCATTGGAGGGCCGCCGCGTCATTAGCGAGGGCACTGCAGTGGCGCATACTGCCGCTCAGGATTTTGAGCGCGTGAACCGCGAGGAGGAGCAGGAGCGTGAGCAGGCGGCTCAGGTTCAGGCTCAGGAGGCGAAGCAGAGTCGTCGCCGCTGGAATTCGAGCATGTTTGATGACCTGGATTCTGAGGATTCTGCCGTTTCCCACGTGGAGGCGTCCGCCGTCGAGGGTGTGCAGGGCACGGTGGATGAGCAGCTGATCGAGCGGGTTCTGCAGGAGGCTGAGAAATCAGGCGAGGAAGCCTCCCCCACCGATTCTGGTGCGGGCTCTACGCCTGAAGCCACAGAAGCAGAATCCACCCCTGACCTGGGCGAAGACTCCGGCGAGGAGGCTCCGGCGAGCGCTACCTCCGAACCGACTGAAGCACCCGTAACCGAGCAGGCGGAAGATGCGCCGGAGGTGTTCCGCGCCCCGGACTATGAGGAGAAGATCCGCACTATTCAGAACGCCCCGTTACGCACCCCGAAGCCGGACGTTCCGCCGCTGCCGGGCGTGACTTACGTGAACCCGTGGACCTAGCCTTCCACCACTAGTACGTGCGCGGTAGGGTTCGCGCTCCCGGGCCCGCCACGACCCGCGTAACATTCGGTAATATTCCACGAATCAATACATACGGGGGCTTAGTTAGCCGTGCGGACTGAACGCCGTCTACTATAGGTGAGGAACCGGCGCTCTGCCGGTGGCACACAAGTAACTGACCTGGAGATATCAATGAGCCTGATCGTCCAAAAGTTCGGCGGTTCCTCCGTAGCTGATGCGGAGGGCGTAAAGCGCGTTGCCCGCCGCGTCGTGGACACTCAGAAGGCAGGTAACGATGTGGTCGTCGTGGTGTCCGCTATGGGTGACACCACCGATGAGCTGCTCGACCTTGCCGCAGAGGTCACCAGCAATGTCACTCCTTCCCGTGAGCTGGACATGCTGCTGACCGCCGGTGAACGCATTTCAACTGCCATCCTGTCGATGGCTATTAACGACCTGGGTGCTAAGGCCCAGTCTTTCACTGGTTCTCAGGCTGGCATGATTACCGACGGCGTGCACGGTTCTGCACGTCTGGTGGAGGTCAACCCGGAGCGTATCCGTGAGTCGATTGAGGCCGGAAATATTGCGATTGTGGCCGGTTTCCAGGGTATGAACCGTCAGAGCGGCGATATTACGACTCTGGGCCGCGGCGGTTCTGATACGACTGCTGTTGCTCTGGCTGCTGCTCTGAACGCTGATGTGTGCGAGATTTACTCGGATGTGGACGGCGTTTTCACTGCCGACCCGCGCATCGTGCCGACCGCGCATAAGCTGGACACTATTACCAGTGAAGAGATGCTGGAGATGGCGGCTAACGGTGCGAAGATTCTGCACCTGCGCAGTGTTGAGTATGCTCGTCGTTTTAATTTGAAGCTTCACGTGCGTTCTTCGTTCTCTAACCTTGAAGGCACTATTGTGGTTCCGGAGGAGTCCGCGGAACTGACCCCCACCCATCTGAAGGAGATTCCCTTGGAACAGCCCCTGATTTCTGGTGTTGCGCACGATCGCACCCGCGCAAAGATTACCGTTGTTGGTGTTCCGGATGTTCCCGGTTCGGCAGCGAAGGTGTTCGGCCTGCTGAACGAGGCGAAGGTTAACCTGGACATGATTGTTCAGAACGTTCCCACTGACCGCCCGGGCGTGACCGATATTTCCTTCACTCTGGATCAGGCGCAGGGCCCGACCGCGCTGAAGGCTCTGGAGGATGCTAAGGCTGAGCTGGGCTTCCAGGAGGTTATTTACAACGAGTCGGTTGGTAAGCTGTCGCTGGTTGGCGCGGGCATGAAGACTAACCCGGGCGTTTCGTTCACTTTCTTTGACGCGCTGTCTTCTGCTGGCGTGAACATTGACATGATTTCGACCTCGGAGATTCGTATTTCGGTGATTACTGAGCTGGGCAAGCTGGATGAGGCTGTTCGCGCGGTGCACACTGCGTTCGGTCTGGACGCTGAGGGCGAGGCTACTGTTTACGGTGGTACTGGCCGCTAGAGTTTAGCTCGTTTGTGAGCTGCACGCTTCGGGAGGGGCGGTGCTGGTTTGCTCCGGCACCACCCCTCCCCTTTGTCTGTCTATAGGTGAAATAACTGAAATACTTTACAGTTATTTCAGATACAAGGTAGAGTTATAGCTACTGGACTACATTTTGCAAGGTTCTAACTTACTTGAGCTAAGCACCAAATGCAATCCAGTAATACAAGGAAGGAACAAAGATGCCCAACACCCAACTCCTGCAGGAAGAAACCCTTAATCAAGCCCAAACCGAAGCAAAAAAGCTACTTGGGGACTCAAACGAAACTGCCGTTACTCTGACCATTTCAGGGAATGAAAGCCAGGAAATCGGTGATGCGCTTAGCCAAGTTATTCAACAGGTTTTGCATGCTTTAGCACAGGGCCAGCGCATCGAGATTCAGACCAGCCCACAGTACTTGACCACTACTATGGCAGCTCGTCGCATTGGCATCTCACGCCCGACCCTTATGAAGGCTATTCGTTCCGGCGAGCTCCCCGCGTTCAAAGTAGGAAGCCATTTCCGCATCCGCACCGGGGACGCAGAAGTTTTCCGCAAGACCCTTTTGGAGAAGACCATCGCTCAAAAGGAACAAGCTCTCAAAGATCTTTGGAAATTTGAGGAAGAGAACAATCTCAACGACATTATCGGAGGACCTGCGTGGTAAAAGAGAGTACATTATCAGATGCTGAATCTGTCCTACTGGATACGAACATTCTGATGTCTAAGACTCTTCGCGATTGGATTCTCCTTTTGACAAAGGAGAGTGACTACAGATTTTTCGCTCCATACGTATCCACCGGAATCATGGATGAGTTTGGATACCACACACGCCGAAAGGACCCGATGATTCATGATGCAAAAATTGAGAAATGGAAACAACAAATCCTGACATCCTGCAAGTCCCTAATCGCAGGTTTCCCTGTTGAACCAGTTGCTGGCTTTCCCGATATAAACGATCTTCATGTGCATGCTGCTGCCCAACACGGCGGCATGCACGCATTAGTCACCGATGACCGCAAACTGCTCGATTATGCTTCCACGGAAGAAGCTCAGAATATTCAAAATTATGAGACACTCAGCGCGGATGATTTTCTGATGCAATTCACCGAATATGCTCATCCCTCCTTATTTGCGGAGGTCTATCTTTTCCAGGAATCTTATGCTCACTCTAAGGGATTCACGGAGATTGATATTCCTCGCGCACTTGAACGAGCAGGAGCGGGTCAATTTGCCCGCTATCTTCGGACTGCAGTGATTAATAGCCCACAGTTTGTCGATTTTGAACGTGAGTTTAAAGCCTGGTCTTCTAGTAGCTAGGTAGACATTGCTACATGCACTACCTTGTCACAGCATCGTTTAGGCTAGAAGCATGAGTAGTGTTGTATTTTCCCAGGTGATGGATGCCCGCGAATGGCGTACCGCCCAGGCAGCGCATGAGGCGCGTGCCGGCCGCTACGCCGACCCGTTTGCGCAGCGTCGCGCCCGCCACGAAGTGCACCCCGTGGAGGACTTCCTCTTCACCTACTACACGCTCAAGCCCGGTCAATTCAAGCGCTGGCACCCCGGTGCCGGCATCATTCTGCTGGATGCGCCCGAACGCGCCTCCTGGCGTTTTTACCGGCCCGCAACCGAGCAGGAACTCCTTGAGGCTGGTTGCTCCCTGCAGGTGGCGCGCGCCCAGGCGGATGCCGCCTCCGCCGTCACCGTGGACGTCACCGATTTTGTGGAGCGCCGCGCTACCGCCCTCGCCTTTACCCACGAGATTCTGCGCAACACCGCCGCGAAGAAGGGGCAGTTCGGTTGTTTCGGCATGCACGAGTGGGCGATGGCGTACAAGTCGGTGGAGAACAATATCCGCCACGACTACCTGCAGCTGCGCCTGGGTGCGGAGGGTACGGACCGTGTGGTGGAGGAGCACCGCATTCGATGCTCGCACTTTGACGCGTTCCGTTTCTTCATGCCGCAGGCGGCACCGATGAATGAGCTGCAGCCGACCCGCGAGTCCCAGCGCATCCTGGAGCAGCCGGCGTGCCTGCACGCGAATATGGACGTGTACAAGTGGGCGTATAAGCTGCTGCCGCTGGTTGATTCGATCCTGGTCATGGATTGTTTCGACCTGGCGTGGGATGCGCGCGAACTGGATATGCGCGCCGCCCCCTACGATATTCGCGACTGGGGGTATGAGCCGATTCCGGTGGAGACGACCGAGGGTAAGGCTGAGTACGTGCGGATTCAGCGTGAACTGTCGGAGCGTTCGATTGAGCTGCGTGAGCGCCTGCTGGAGGTGTGTGAGCGCTATCTTCCACCCCTCGAGGCGTAAAAGACGTGATTCGAGCCTCTTAGGGTATCCACCAACCGAACACATACCCCCGTTACAGTCGTTAGTACGGTAAGATGAGATACGGCTCATACAGAACCCACGCACCCAAGGAGTGCCCACACATGGCCCGTATTGTTGTTGATGTTATGCTCAAGCCCGAAATTCTTGACCCGCAGGGTAAGGCTATTTCTCACGAGCTGCCCCGTATCGGCGTTGATTCCTTCGTTGATGTTCGCCAGGGTAAGCGCTTCGAGCTGACCGTCGAGGGTGAGGCTACTGAGGAGCACCTCGCAGCTGCCCGCAAGGCTGCTGAAGAGCTGCTGTCGAACCCCGTCATCGAAGACGTTGTGAACGTTTCGGTTCTGGAGGACTAATACCTATGGCAGAGTCCCTCGCACCTACTGAAGTCCCCCTGGTTGGCGACTTTTCTACTTATTCCCCGAACCCCGCTTTCGCTGATGCACGCGTTGGCGTGGTGACTTTCCCCGGCACTCTGGATGACCGTGACGCTGCACGTGCTGTCCGTCTGGCTGGCGGTACCGTCGTTGAGCTGTGGCACGACGACGCTGATTTGAAGAACGTTGATGCCGTCATTATTCCTGGCGGTTTCTCCTACGGTGACTACCTGCGTGCTGGCGCTATTGCTGCGAAGGCTCCCGTGATGCGTTCGGTGATTGATGCCGCTAACGCTGCCGGTACCTCCGGTTCCGCACCTCTGCCTGTTCTGGGTATTTGCAATGGTTTCCAGATTCTGACTGAGTCTCACCTGCTGCCCGGTTCGATGATTAAGAACGATCACCGCAAGTTCATTTGCCGTGACCAGATTCTGCGCATTGAGAATAACTCCACCTCCTGGACGAGCAATTACGCTGCTGGCCAGGAGATTGTTGTCCCTCTGAAGAACCAGGACGGTCAGTATGTTGCTGACCAGAAGACTCTGGAGGCGCTGGAGGCTGAGGGTCGCGTGGTGTTCCGCTACGTTGGTTTCAACCCGAACGGTTCCCGTAATGACATTGCTGGTATCAGCAATGAGCGCGGTAACGTGGTCGGTCTGATGCCGCACCCGGAGCACGCTGTGGAGCCTGGCTTCGGTCCTTCCTCTTCTGGTTTTGGTGAGGTTTCTCTGCGCGGTGGCGCCGATGGTCTCGGCGTGTTCACCTCCGTTCTTGCCAACCTGATTAACGCCCGCTAACGCACGACAAGGATTCTAAGAAGTTATGAGCGAAAAGCAGTTTAACCTCGACACCGTCGAGCACGCGGCGGCAACCCCGGACACCGAACTCCCCTGGGCTGAGCTGGGCCTGAAGGAGAACGAGTTCGAGGATATTAAGGAGATTCTTGGTCGCCGTCCTACCGCGGCTGAGCTGGCAATGTACTCGGTCATGTGGTCCGAGCACTGCTCCTACAAGTCTTCTAAGGTTCATCTGAAGCAGTTCGGTGCGAAGGTCACCGATGAGATGAAGAAGGACCTGATGGTCGGTATCGGTGAGAACGCCGGTGTGACCGATATTGGTGACGGCTGGGCTGTTACCTTCAAGATTGAGTCCCACAACCACCCCTCGTACGTGGAGCCCTACCAGGGTGCTGCGACCGGTGTGGGCGGTATTGTGCGTGACATTATCTCCATGGGTGCACGCCCGATTGCTGTGATGGATCCGCTGCGTTTCGGCGCGATTGATCACCCGGACACCGCCCGCGTTATTGGCGGCGTGGTTGCCGGTATTGGTGGTTACGGTAACTCCCTGGGCCTGCCGAACATCGGCGGCGAGGTTGAGTTCGATTCCTGCTACCAGGCAAACCCGCTGGTCAATGCACTGGCTGTGGGCATTATGCGCCACGAGGACATCCGCCTGGCGAACGCATCGGGCGTGGGCAACAAGGTTGTTCTGTTCGGTGCACGCACCGGTGGCGACGGCATCGGCGGTGCGTCGGTGCTGGCGTCCGAGTCTTTCGATGACACCAAGCCCTCGAAGCGTCCTGCCGTTCAGGTGGGCGACCCCTTCGCAGAGAAGGTTCTGATTGAGTGCTGCCTGGAGCTGTTCAAGGGCTCCGTGGTGGAGGGTATTCAGGACCTGGGTGCTGCGGGTATTTCCTGCGCAACCAGCGAGCTGGCTTCTAACGGTGAGGGCGGCATGCACGTGGACCTGACCAAGGTTCTGCTGCGTGACCCCACCCTGACCCCGGGCGAGATTCTGATGTCTGAGTCTCAGGAACGCATGATGGCTGTTGTCTCCCCCGAGAACGTGGAGCGCTTCGAAGCGATCATGAACAAGTGGGGCGTGGAGTACTCCTTCCTCGGTGAGGTCACCAACTCTGGCCGCCTGGTCATCGAGTGGGACGGCGAGGTCATCGTGGATGTTGACCCCCGCACTGTTGCACACGACGGCCCGACCTACGAACGTCCTTACGCACGCCCCGAGTGGCAGGATGACGTTCAGGCTAACCACTTCACCGGTTCGGCTGCCGACGATTCCCGCCCGCGCGGTAAGGAGCTGGGCGAGGCAATCAAGGCATTCATGGCGTCCCCGAACATGTGCTCCAAGTCCTGGATCACCAACCAGTACGACCGCTACGTTCAGGGCAACACCGCCCTGTCCATGCCGGACGACGGCGGCGTGGTGCGCGTGGACGAGAACACCAACCTCGGTGTTGCTCTGGCGACCGACGCCTCCCCGCGTTTCACCTACCTGGATCCGTACGAGGGTGCTCGCGCGTCCTTGGCTGAGGCGTACCGTAACGTTGCGACCGTTGGTGCACGCCCCGTGGCTGTGTCTGACTGCCTGAACTTTGGTTCTCCCGAGGATCCGGACGTCATGTGGCAGTTCGCTGAGGCTGTTCGCGGCCTGGCTGATGGTTGCATGGAGCTGGGTGTTCCGGTGACCGGCGGTAACGTGTCCCTGTACAACCAGACCGGTGGCAAGGCTATTAACCCGACCCCCGTGGTTGCGATGATGGGCGTGATGGATGACGTCACCCGCCGCACCCCTTCGGGTTGGGCTCCTGAGCATGACGGCCAGGCGATCTACCTGCTGGGTACCACTCGCGATGAGCTGGACGGCTCCGAGTGGGCTCGTTTCAAGGGTCACCTGGGCGGTCAGCCGCCGAAGGTTGATCTGGCTCTGGAGCGTCAGCTGGGTGACATGCTGGTGAACATGTCTCGTGACGGCATGATTGATGCCGCTCATGACGTGTCTGCTGGTGGTCTGGCTGCGGCTCTGTCGGAGGCTTGCCTGCGTTTCAACACCGGTGCCCGCATTGGTCTGGGTGAGGTTGCTGAGCGTGACGGCGTGGACCTGTTCACTCTGCTGTTCTCGGAGTCCCTGGGCCGCGTTGTGGTTTCGGTTCCGCGTTCTGAGGAGGTGCGCTTCAAGGATATGTGCACCGCTCGCCAGTTCCCCTTCGCACGTATTGGTGTGGTGGATGCTGCATCGAACGCTCTGGACTTCCAGGATGAGGTTTCCATTGACCTGGATGAGCTGCGTGCAGCTCACGAGGGTACTCTCGCTTCTTACTTCGGTGAGGTTGCGAAGGGCTAGTCTTCGACTAGTTTGAGACGAACGCCGAAAGGGGCGGATGCTTGTGAAAGCATCCGCCCCTTTTGTTATGCCCGTGTTATGCCTGCAGGCTTATGCCCGCGAACTTGTGCACTAGGCGTTTAGGCATTCAGGTTTATGCCTCAGCGACTTCGCGGCCCAGCTGCGCGAACAGGGAGGCGTTGATGCGGAAGCCTTCGATGCATTCGTCGATGAGTGCTTCGCGCTGTTCGTCGGTCATGGGTGCATTGTCGAGCAGTTCGCGGTAGCCGTCCTTAAAGACCTTGGGCTTGGGCAGTTCGGTGAAGCGGTACATGCTCAGTGCTTCAGCGGGGATGCCGTAGTGGCGGCTGACCAGCGCTGCGACTGCCTGGCCGCCGGAGAGGTCGCCAAGGTAGCGCAGGTAGTGGTGCGCGAGGTAGCGTTCGGGGGAGTTGACGGTAGCGCGGATGCGCTCTACGTATTCTGCGGTTGCGGGCAGGGGCGCGTCGATGTCGCCGTCCTGGCCGAGTGCGCGGATGTCTGCGCGGATGTATTCTGCGCGGTCGAGACCGGGGTGGGTGAAGGGTTCGGTGATGGGGTTGGGTTCTGCGCGGTAGTGTTCGGAGACTGCTTCGAGTGCTTCGTAGATGTGCACGTACTGGTTGATGAGGCGCAGGTATGCCTCGGTGTTGAGGGAGCCGCCCATGAGGTCTTCCATGAAGGTGGAGTGTTCGGCGTTGTCGTGGACGTGCTTGGTGCTTTCCTTCAGGCGTGCGGAGAAGCGTTCCTGGGTGGTTTCGGGGGCGGTCACGGTCATTGTGAGTTCCTAAAGTGGGTTGTGGGTGAACAATAAATGTTTTAGTGACATGATGTCACCAAAACCTGATAATGACATATTGTCACCAAAAACCGGTTTTGGCAATAGTTTTCAAAAACTTTTGCTAAGGTATACCTCATGCACAAGTCACCCTAGGCATTAAGTTACACAAACATAAGCTAATAAGGCTAGACTTGATACGAACACCACAATCACAAAATTCAAGGAGACACCGAATGTCTACCCCCTCTCTCACCAAGCGCACCTGGGCGTTCTTGGCTTCAGCAACTATCGGCCTCAGCGGCGTCGCTGGCGTACCCGCGGCCTTCGCAGCTGAAACCAACTCCCACATCAGCGCCGGTGAGGTAACCGCAGCCTCAGAGCAGAGCCTGCAGGACGTCACCGTCAACTGGGGCCTGAAGAAGTCCTTCCGCTCCTACATCAACGGCCCCTTCTCCCAGGGCTCCCAGAAACTGACCGGCGTCACCACCAACGAAGACGGCTCCTACCACTTCACCTCCGCCGAAGGCACCGTAGCCAACGGCGAATACTCCGTCACCTTCACCGGCTCCTCGATTCACTACACCGCACACCACGGCCTGCTGGAAGTCATCATCTCCGACCTCTCCGTCACCATTAAGGACGGCGTGGGCACCGTGCGCGCCAACGTTCAGTCGCGCCCCTACAACGGCAACACCACCCCGAATGACCTGGTCGAGACCAAGAACATGACCATTGGCACTTTCAACGCCTCCGGTCTGAAGGTTGAGGGTAACACCATCACCCTGCCCAGCGTGGACGAGGAAAATGGCACCCGCGTCAAGCTTTCCGAAGAGGCAACTGGCGCCTTCGCGGGCTTCTACAAGGCAGGTCAGGAGCTGGATGCGCTCAGCTTCTCCGCAACCATCGTGACCAAGGAAGCACCCGCGCCGAGCCCTGAGCCCAGCAACGAGCCGACCGCAAAGCCGACCGCTGAGCCCAGCAGCGAGCCGACCGCAGCGCCCTCCTCCGCGCCGACCAGCGAGGCGCCCAAGCCTGCAGAGCCTAAGCCCGCAGAGCCCACTTCTGCAGCACCGAGCGCAGCTCCCACCTCCGCGGCACCCTCCTCCCCCGCAGCAACCACCGAGCCCAAGCGTGACGAGAAGGTCACCGGCAACGTCGTCGAGTCCGGCACCCTCAGCTGGGATATCCGCGAGTCCTTCCTGAAGTACCTCACCGGCTTCGCGCACGGCTCCGTGAACGTTGAGGGCATGGAGAAGACCCCGGCTGGCGGCTTCAAGTACACTCAGGCATCCGGCGTGTACAACCCCGAGACGAAGACCGGTCAGATCAACTTCGCGGGCACCGCAGAGTTCACCGGCCACAACGGTCAGCTCAAGAGCACCATCAAGAACATGCGCCTGGTCGTCGTCAACGGCAAGGGCACCCTGGTCGCTGACGTGGACGCACTGACCCGCGACGGCAAGTCCGTTTCCAAGACCGGCCTGGCAATCGCTGAGGTAGACCTCTCCGGCGCGAGCGTGAAGGACGGCGTCTTCTCGGCGCAGAACGCGGCAGTCTCCCTCACCGATGAAGGTTCCACTGTGCTCTTCGCGGGCCAGTACCGCGGTGCCGACAACGCCATGGCACCGCTGAGCTTCTCCGTAAAGCTCAGCGAGCAGACCGCGGAGAACACCGTTGAGGTTCCCCGCGTCTCTGAGAACAAGTCCTCCGATAACAAGGGTTCTGAGAACGGCTCTTCCGATAACAGCTCCTCGAACTCCTCCGGCAACTCCGGCGCTAACGGCTCCGGTTCTAACGGTTCGGCAGGCACCTCCGGTAGCGTTTCTAACGGCGGTTCTTCCTCAAACGGTTCTGTCAGCAACAACCCGGCACAGCCGGTCTGCGTACCCGTCACCCGCACCCGCGAGGTGCAGGAGCAGGGCGCATCCGACGGCACCATTAAGAGCGCAAACCTTGGCTGGGGCGTGCGTGATTCCTTCCGCAACTACGTGCGCGGCGGTATCGCGAACGGTAGCTGGGAGCTGAACGGCACCTCCTACTCTTCGGATGCGTTCAACTGGTCTAACGGCACCGGCACCTTCAAGAATGGTAAGGGTTCTATCTCCTTCAGCGGTTCGGTTCGCTTCACCGGTCACCACGGCATTCTGGACACCACCATTGCGAACCCGCGCCTTGAGATTAACGGCAATTCCGGCACTCTCTACGCGACCATGAACAGCAATGACCCCTCCGGCAAGGCAACTAACTATGGTGAGGTGGCACTGCTGAAGGTGGACCTTTCGGGCCTGCAGAGCTCCGCTGACGCTGTGAGCGTCAACGGTGCGGCAACCACCCTGACCGCTGAGGGCGCGAAGGCGTTCGCTGGCTTCTACGATGCCGGTAAGGACATGGCTCCGCTGAGCTTCTCCGCGGCGATTAACGGCGCGAAGACCACCACCAAGACCGTGACCGAGACCGTCTACGAGGGTAAGGGTTGCGACCCGGTCACCGGCAAGCCTTTGGCTTCCACCGGTGCGTCCGGTGTTGAGGGCACCCTGGTTGCAGGTTTCATCGCTGTTGCAGCCGGTGCGGGTACCGTCGTGTACACTCGCCGCCGCAAGAAGGCATAACGGCACCTCACGAGGATGCCCACACTGTTGGTTCGCCCGTGAGACTCAACCATGAGGTTCACCGGTGAGCCGACACGGTCCGTGCGGGGGTGCAGATTTTCACTGCGCCCCCGCTTCAGGTGCCAGGTTTTACCCCGGCGCCTACCCCAGTTTTTCTAGCTCCCTTTTTCTCTGTGAGACGACGATGTTTTCTTCTCTTTCTTCTTCTGCCCTGAACCGCCGCGATGCAATGAAGTATGCGGCGTTCTCCATCACTTCCGCGTTCCTGCTGAGCTCTTGCGGTGTGGGTACTCAGAACCCGGCTACTTCTTCAAGTACTTCGCAGGCTGTGGTGGATGAGCAGAGCACCCGCACCGTTTTGGAGAACCTGGCGGATCAGCTGCGTTCTTCTATTGCCCCTAATCAGAAGGCTCTGCGCGGCCCCAACAGCGCCGCGGATACCCCCGAAATTCAGCCGATGGTCGATACCCCCACTCCGGCTTTCCCGGTGACGTTCAAGGATTTCAACGGCACCGAGGTGACCGTTAAGTCCGCTGACCGTGTGCTGGCGCTGGATCTGTACGGCACTCTGGCTCAGCAGATGATTGCGCTGGGTCTGGGCGGTCGCCTGGTCGGTCGTGTCACCTCCTCGACTGAGCAGTCGCTGGCTCATCTGCCGCTGGTGACCCAGAACGGTCACGATCTGAACGCTGAGGCGATTCTGGCGACCTCCCCGGACCTGGTGCTGTGGGATAAGAGCAACGGCCCGATTGAGATTGTGGATCAGCTGCGCGCTGCAGGTGTGACCGTCGTGGTCTTCGATCATGAGCGTCGTATGGATAAGATCATTCCGCAGCTCAAGGCTGTTGCGCAGGCGCTGGGTGTTCCGGAGGCGGGCGAACAGGTTGCTGCCCGCGTGCAGAAGGACCTGGATTATGCTCTGCAGGTGCTCAAGGACGTCGCCCCGAAGGGTGCACAGCAGGTGTCGTTCGCGTTCCTGTACGTGCGCGGTACCGCTGGCGTGTTCTTCGTGCTCGGTAAGGGTTCGGGCGCTGACGATTTGATTCAGGCTATTGGCGGCAAGGATGTGGCGTCTGAGCAGAACGCAACGAATATTATTCCGGCGACCAGTGAGGCGCTGGTGAAGCTGAACCCGGACGTCATTCTGACCATGAGCGGCGGCATTAAGTCCACCGGCGGTTTGGATGGTTTCTTGGCTCGCCCGGGTGTGGGTGAGACGACTGCCGGTAAGAATAAGCGCATTATCGATATGGGTGACGGCCAGATTCTGTCCTATGGCCCGAATACTCCGGCAGTGTTGCTCTCGCTCGCTAAGGCTGCGTACTCGACTCCTGCGGGGGGCCAGTAGTGGCTGCCGTGAAGAGTGCGGCGGGTGCGCGGGATTATCGTGCTTCACGTCGGCGTCGTGCCGGTCTGACGTTTACGTTTTTGGCGGTGGCACTGTGCGTTGTGATGGTGCTGTCTGCGGGTTTGGGTCAGTACTATATCCCGACTGATCAGGTGATTGCTTCTGTGGGCCGCCGCCTGGGTCTTGCGCCGGAGAACCCGGCGATGCAGCTGGCGGATAGCACTCTGTGGAATATCCGTTTCCCGCGTGTGCTGTTGGGCGTGCTGGTGGGTGCCGCTTTGGGTACTTCCGGCGCGGTGATGCAGTCGGTGTTTGGTAACCCGTTGGCTGAGCCGGGCGTGATTGGTGTTTCCTCGGGTGCGGCGGTTGGCGCGTGTTTGTCGATTGTGTTGAACCTGCAGTTCTTCGGTATTTTCACGACTCCTGCATTCGCGTTTGTGGGTGCGTTGGCGGCTACTGCGCTGGTGTATTTCCTGTCGCGTTCTTCGGGTCGTGCGAAGGTCCTGTCGATGATTTTGACGGGTATTGCGGTGACTGCGGTGGCGAATGCGATTATTGCGTTCCTCATGTTTATTGCTGATACGACGAGCCGCGATCAGATTGTGTTCTGGCAGATGGGTTCGCTGAACGGTTCCACATGGAAGGCTGTGGCGAGCGTGTGGCCGGTTATTCTGATCGGCTTGGTGGCGTGTTTTGTGATGGCTTCTTCGCTGGATGTTCTGGCGTTGGGTGAGCGTGCGGCGCAGCATTCGGGCGTGAACGTGGAGCGTCTGCGTGCGGTGTCTATTGCGGCGACGGCTTTGTTGACGGGTGCTGCGGTGGCGTATGCGGGCATTATCGCGTTTATTGGTCTGATTATTCCTCACCTGTTGCGCATGATTTTGGGTCCGTCGAATCGTGTGTTGTTGCCGGCTTCAGCATTGGGTGGCGCCCTGTTGATTGCGCTGTCTGATTTGGGTGCGCGTACGCTGGTTCCTTTTGCTGATTTGCCGATTGGTATTTTTACGGCTTTGGTGGGCGGCCCGACGTTCTTCGTGTTGTTGCGTCGTTCCCTGGGTCAGGGCGGAGGTGCTTCGTGAGCGAGTTGTTGAGCCTGTCCGGTGTGTGTTTTAACGCTGGTGGGCGTCAGATTTTGAATGATGTGTCTCTGTCAGTTTCTTCGGGCGAGGTTGTGTCGCTGATTGGCCCCAATGGTGCCGGTAAGTCGACTCTGTTGGGTGTGATTGCTGGTGATATTGCGCCCAGTAGCGGTGAGATTCTGCTGGATGGCGCCCCTTTGGGTTCGATTCATGCCCGTCAGATGGCGCGTCAGCGTGCGATGCTGCTGCAGAAGTTGAATGTGGCGTTTTCGTATACGGTGCACGAGGTAGTTCAGATGGGCCGTACCCCGTGGAAGGGCACGGAACGCGCTGAAGAGGATGACGCCGTGGTTGCTTCGATGATGGAGCGTACGTCGGTGACTCATTTGTCGGATCGCGATATTACGACTCTGTCCGGTGGTGAGAGTGGTCGTGCGCATTTGGCGCGTGTGTTTGCTCAGCAGACTCCGCTGATTCTTTTGGATGAGCCGACTGCGGCGCTGGACATTACGCATCAGGAGCAGACGTTGCGGGTGAGCCGCGAGTTGGCTGCTGAGGGTGCTGCGGTACTGACGGTGCTTCATGACTTGGATGTGGCGGCTGCGTATTCTGACCGTATGGTGTTGTTGCGTGGTGGCGAGGTGGTTGCTTCGGGTGCCCCTGAGCAGGTGTGTTCGGCGGAGTTGTTGTCTGAGGTGTATCAGCATCCGATTGAGGTGTTGAGGCATCCGGTGACGAATCGTTTGTTGATTCTGCCCGAGCGCTGATTCTGCCAGCACGCTAACTCTGCTGGTGCGCTAACTCTGCTAGCGCGCTGATTCTATGGGGCGTTAGCGAACTGTTCCGCATACACTTTCCACCTCAAAATATGCCAGTATTCGCATATATTAAATCTCCGCTCTGGAATGGCTGAAATATCAGCTCATTAACAGGGCGGAGATTATCTTTATCCCCTTCTGCACGGATACACTGAAAGGTAGTGTCCGCAATACTGAACTCTATTCAGTTCAGTATTCCATCCATTCGAGAAAGAGACCCCTGCATGGATCCTCAGCAGAAAACGGCGACGTCTGCCGTTGCCGGCTACATTCCCGAATATTCTGAAACACCGCACAGCGGATCTTTCGATATTGCCCAGCACGGTTTGAGCAGCGATGATGTTGCTCGCCTGACTGCTGAGGGTAGGGTCAATACCCAGAACAATAAGTCTTCTCGCACGCTGTGGAGCATTATGCGTGCGCACCTGTTCACGGTCTTCAACTTTGTGTTGGGTGCCTGTGGCGCTGTGGTGATTATGTACCAGCGTTGGGCTGATTTGCTCTTCCTGGGAGCCGTGATTGCTAACGTGGTGATTGGTTTTGTGCAGGAGTACAAGGCGAAGCTTGAGCTGGACCGCATCTCCCTGCTGGATCGCTCCCCCGCTACTGCCGTGCGTGACGGTAAGAGCGTTGAGGTTCCGATGGAGCAGCTGGTTGAGGGTGACGTTGTCATCCTCAAGCGAGGCGATCAGGTTCCCGCGGACGCTATTGTGCTCACCTCCGATTCTTTGGAGCTGGATGAGTCCCTGCTGACCGGTGAGAACGACCCGATTGCTAAGCGCCCCGGCGATATGGTGCTGTCGGCGTCGAGTGTGCTGGGTGGTACCGGCCGCGTCCTGCTGTCTCATGTGGGTGCGAATTCTCGTGCAAGCAAGATTTCTGATGAGGCGCGCCAGTTCTCGCGTATTCAGTCTGAGCTGCGTGATGCGCTGAACCGTGTGGTCCGCTGGATTACGGTGGGTCTTGCGGTCATTATTCCTGTGGTGTCGTGGGGTCAGATTCAGGCGGCTGGTGGCCTGGAGACCGTGCAGCAGAACCACCTGTGGGAGCAGGTTTCTATTGCTGTGGTATCCTCGGTTGCTTCGATGATTCCGCAGGGTCTGGCGCTGATGACTACCCTGGCGTTTGCGGCGGCGGCTGTGGCGCTGGGTCGTAAGCACAACATCCTGGTGCAGGAGCAGCCTGCGGTTGAGGTTCTGGCCCGTGTGGATGTGGTCTGCTTCGATAAGACCGGCACCCTGACTGAGGGTGGCGTGATTTTTGATTCGGTGCGCCCGCTGGACACCGTTGCTGAGGCTGAGGGCCCGGATGCCGACTCTGCCGAGCACGCTTCCTGGCGTGCTTCTCTGCCTGCAGGCTGGAATGAGGCGCTGGCGTGGTTTGGTCACGATGAGAACGCGAACCCGACCGCTGCGGCTCTGACCGGTGGTTTCCCGGATAACTCCTCGGCGTCGGTGAGCGGTATTGTGCCGTTCTCCTCGGCTCTGCGTTTTAGCGCGATTGAGTTTAAGGATTCGGGTGCGTGGCTTCTGGGTGCTCCGGAGGCGCTTCTCGCCAAGGGTACCGCTGAGCGTGAGCGTGCCGCTGAGCTGGCGGCGCTGGGTCTGCGCACGATGGTTTTGGCGCATGCTTCTGCGGTGGTTCGCAATGAGAAGGATGAACCGATTCAGAAGATCCCGTCGGATGCTGCCCCGGTTCTGTTCGTGATTTTCCGTGAGAATGTGCGTGCGGATGCGCCTCAGATTGTGGAGTATTTCCACCGTCAGGGCGTGACTTTGAAGGTCTTCTCGGGTGATAATCCGTTCACTGTGGCTGCGGCTGCGAAGACTGCGGGTATGGATACTTCTGCGGGCGCGGTTGATGCTTCGACTCTGCCTGAGGACGGTCCGGAGCTCGCTGAGGCTGCGGCTACTCACAATATTTTCGGTCGTGTGTCGCCCGAGCAGAAGAAGAACATGGTGATTGCTCTGAAGGAGCGCGGCCATGTGGTGGCGATGACCGGTGACGGCATTAACGATGCTTTGGCGCTCAAGCATGCAAGCTTGGGTATTGCGATGGGTAACGCCGCTCCGGCAACGAAGGCTGTTTCTCGCCTGGTGCTGTTGGACGGTAAGTTCTCGTCTCTGCCGGCTGCGCTGGAGCAGGGCCGTCAGGTCATTACGAACATTGAGATGGTGGCGAACCTGTTCTTGACGAAGACTGGTTTCGCGATTCTTCTGGGTGTTCTATTCAGTATTTTTGGTTTGACCTTCCCGTTCTTGCCGCGTCAGTACTCGACTGCTGACTTCTTGATTGTGGGTGCGTCGTCCTTCGCGTTGACCCTGTTGCCGAATTCGCGCCGTTACGTGCCGGGCTTCTTGCGCCGCGTGCTGAATTACACGGTTCCGAACTCGATTATTGTGGTTGCGATGCTGTTGACGGTGACGTTCACGGCTCGCGGCATGGGTGTTGAGGATATCCGTCAGATTCAGACGGCTTCGTTCATTACTTTGGTGATGATGGGTCTGTGGAATTTGGCTGCGGTGGCTCGTCCGTTCAACCGTGCTCGTATTCTGCTCTTTGGTGCGTTGCTGGCGGTGTTCTTCGCGGCGCTGTTCGTGCCGGTTCTGGTGGAGTACCACCAGTTCGTTACGGTGCTTCCGCACCTGCTGTGGACGGCTCTGGGCGCCGGTGCTCTGGGTGCCGTGCTGATTGAGGTGAATGCGCATCGTAACCGCCGCTGGCAGAAGCGTCATTACCCTGAGCTGGAGGTTGCTCCGCTGAATTTCTTCCCGGCTAAGAAGTAGTTAGTCGGAGGGTAGCTGCTTCGGTAGCGTGTGGGCCCCGTATCCTGTGGATGCGGGGCCCTTTCGCGTCGTCGAAAGCTTCCCGTCCGGTGCGTGTCAGGGTGTTTCAGGGTGTGTCGGAGCGTACCGGGGTACGCCGAAGTCCTGCCGAAGTCCTACCGGGAGGCTCCCTACACGCGGTGCTGAGAGCGTATCTCAGCTATCACTTGGATGAAACATTTAACAGCTTCTGATAGCTTTTGCCTCTCACCTTGCTCTTAACCTGGGAAAACCCTTAGAGTTACAGGGAACTATTTGAGAAGGGAAACCTTCTTCAGGGTTGTTACTGGTTTGGCAGGCAAGACCTGAGTTACTCAACACCGTATGGGACGGCAGTATTTACCTGCCGAGAATCCCCTCTATTTGCTGTACCGAAGCTCCATAGTGGGCACGAGTGTAGTGCTTCCGGTGGTCGAGAGACTCGGGTCTTTTGTGTTTTCTGGGTTTCCCCGCTTCTGGGGTTTTCTCAGCGAGCGCAGCCTCCGGCAACAACCATATAGACATTGACCGCATATCTAAGGAAGTATCGTGAATAACCGCGAACTTGGCGAGAAGATTCTTGACGGCCTGGGTGGCCCCGAGAACATCGCGCACATTACTCACTGTGCAACCCGCCTTCGTGTCACTCCTGTGTCTAACGATGCAGTGCAGAACAAGAAGATTGAGGGCCTGCCCGGCGTTCTCTCTGTGATTGAGCAGTCCGGCCAGACTCAGGTGGTGCTGGGCGAGCGCGTTGAGGCTGTGTACAACGAGATCAACGCTCTGCCTTCTATGTCCGGCCACGCTGAGGGTGACACCAAGGTTGAGGCTGAGGGTAAGAAGTCAGGCTGGCTTACCAACGTCTTCGACGTTCTGTCTGACTCCTTCCGTCCTCTGCTGTGGGCACTTCTGGGTACCTCGATGATTCTGACCCTGATTGTGTTCCTGCAGCAGCTGGGCTTCTTCGGCCAGTACACTGACTTGACCGGTCAGAGCGTGAACATCGACATCATTAACGGTGCTCGTGTGGCTGACCCGGAGGCTGCTAAGGCCCTGAACACCCAGTGGATGCAGCAGTTCGCTTTCTGGTACATCCTGAAGGCTGCTTCGCTGTCGGTTCTGAACTTCATGCCCATCATGCTGGGCGCTACCGCTGCTAAGCGTCTGGGCGCGAACATGTGGGTTGGTGCGGCTATCCCCGCTGCGCTGATGACCGGTACCTTCACCGATCTGACCGCTCTGGCTGACCCCGCCACCAAGATTCTGAATGTTCCGTTCTTTGGTCTGGATCTGCCGCTGTACGCATTCAGCTACACCGGCCAGGTCTTCCCCCCGCTGCTGGCTGTTGCTCTGCTGGCTCCGTTTGAGCGCTTCCTGAAGAAGGTTATTCCTTCGATGCTGCAGATGGTGTTCGTGCCGATGATTTCGGTCATCGTTCTGGTTCCGGTGACCGCGTTCCTGGTTGGCCCCATCGGTATCGGTGTTGCTATGGGCATCTCTGACTTCCTGAAGATGGTTAACGACCAGGCTCCGGCTCTGGTTGGTGCTCTGATTGCTGGCCTGTACCTGTTCATGGTTCCGCTGGGTCTGCACTGGCCGCTGAACGCTGTCATGATTAACAACCTGCAGACCATGGGTACCGACTTCATTCAGTCCCCGATGGGTGCGTACAACTTCGCTGTGTTCGGTCTGGTGACCGGTGTGGCTATCAAGGCTAAGCACGACCGTGAGCTGCGTCAGACCGCTGTTGGTGCGTCGATGTCCGGTCTGCTCGGTGGTATTTCTGAGCCGTCCCTGTACGGTGTTGTGCTGCGTTACAAGCGCGTGATTCCGATTATTCTGGTTCCCGCTGTTATTGGTGGCGCTACCATTTCCTTCCTGGGTGTTAAGTCTTACGCGTTTGCGTTCACTTCGCTGCTGTCGATTCCGGCGATGCAGCCTTCTCACCTGTACGCGATTGGTCTGGCTATTGCGTTCTTCGGCGCTATGACCGGTGTTCTGCTGTTCGGTTACGAATCGAAGGCTGATGCTGCGAAGCATGCTGCTCAGCGCGCGGCTGAGGCCGCTGAGGAGTCCGCTCCCAAGGCTGAGGCTGTTGCTGCTAAGGCTGCTCCGGCTGCTGCCGCTGCTGCGACCACCGCTGTTACTACTGAGGCTGCTGCACCCGCTGCTTCCGCTGGTGAGGTTATTGAGCTGCACTCCCCGATCGAGGGTACTGCTGTGGCTCTGTCTGATGTTCCGGACCCGATTTTCGCTGCAGGCAAGCTGGGCGAGGGTGTGGCTATTGAGCCGACCGGTACCACCGTGGTTGCTCCCGCTGCCGGTAAGGTTGCGGCAACCTACCCCTCGGGCCACGCTGTTGGTCTGAAGCTGGAGAACGGCATTGAGCTGCTGATTCACGTTGGTCTGGATACCGTGAACCTGGACGGTAAGGGCTTCAGCGTGAAGGTTGCTAAGGGCGACGTTGTTGCTGCTGGCGACGCTCTGATTGAGTTCGATCCTGAGGTTATCAAGGAGGCGGGTTACCCGCTGATTACCCCGGTTATCGTGACCAACACCCGCAAGTTTGCTGAGGTTAAGGGTCTGCCGGGCGTTGCTCACCAGAACCTGAGCACTGTCCTGAAGGTGACCACTAAGTAGTTTGCTTTCTAGGCTCTAAGGGGCCCCACCATTGTGGTGGGGCCCCTTTCCTTATGCGCTGTTCTCTTTTGTGCTGATTCTTTGGGCAGGGTTTGCTTGAGCGTATCCACTAGCCGGGGGGTATTTCTGCTAATGTGATAATAAGCTCAACAAGGAAGTTCTCAAGTGATAGGGAGTACGATGATGTCTTCTGCTACTAGGACGATGTCTTCTGATACTAGGCTGTGGGAAGAGTAGCAAGAAGAGTTACGCGCTCTTTCTCCTTTTCGGCGCCTAATGCGCCAGCTCAATCTTGAGGCGCTCGTCTATGAGTCCGCACCGTTCCCCGTTCTACTGCGTAAGCTCTCCGCGCTGATTCCAGCGTGCCTTCTGTGGTGGGTTATCTATGAGCCGCACCGGCTTGCTTCCTCCACCCACCTCCCCGAGGGTACTCACGCTATTACACTGCTCCCCGGAGCGTGGGGTGACCCCGCTACGGGGGCTTATGGGGGTCTTCCTGAGCTGCCGGGGGTCCTCTTGCGCTGGGTGCTGTGCATCGCGGCAATGGTGGCTGTCGTTCACCTCTGCGGCGTCAAGGCGAAGGGCCAGAGCTTCACGATTCCTCACGATGCGCGTTCACGGTTGATTGCGCTGATGCAGGCTCTGGGCATTTTCGGTGCTTTTGCGCTGGTCGTCTGGATTGAGTACATGATGACTCCGCTGACCCTCATGTTTGAAACCGTGTACGCGGGCCCAACCGCAGCCTATAGCGGCGACGGCATGATTCCCCTGCACCTGTTCCTGTCCTCCTCGTTGAGCGCTATTTTCTTGGGCTATTTTTGTGTGAACATTCTTGCCTCGCTGAATATCCCCGGGTACCTGGGCATCCCCGCAATTATTTATGTGGGGGCGCTCCCTTGGGCGCAGGCGGAGCGGCACCAGTTCACCTTGACACTGGCGTGGGTCATTGCGGTGACGCTGGTGAGTTGGCTCGTGCGCGGCATGTGGGGCACTCTGCTCGCCTGCGTGGGCTATTCTTTCTGGATTGTGCTGGTGGCAACCAGCGGTGATCCTTTTGATTTGTCCGCCAATATGAGCCGTGTGCTCGTGATTTTGGGTTTCCCGCTGGCTTTTATCGTTGCTGGAGGTGGCATTTACCGCATCTTCTATCTGCGGCAGAACCCGAAGATGTTGAGGTATCTGCAGGAGCGCGCACTGTACCTGGGCGAGTGGTAGCAGCCGGTTAGAGTGGCGCTCTCCTCCCCCCCCCCCTCGTTTTTTGTAATTACATATCCCGCTAGAGGACACAAAAACTTAGAGGACGCAGAAATTTAGAGGGCACAGCAAAATCCCGGGCACTCTCTCATGAGAGTACCCGGGATTTTATTGTCCTATAGGACGGCTAAAGCATTACCGAAAGCGGTATTACTCCCGTCTGTTCTACTCCTGCCAGCCAACGTTGACCCAGTAGTCAGCGCTGGTGTAGCTCTGCTTGAACAGGGACGGACCGTAGTTCGCAACCTTAGCCTTGACAGCGGCGTACATCGGGCCGTTTGCGTAGGGCAGGTACACTGCGACCTTCTCGTAGTAGAGCTTCTCCGCCTCGTTAGCGACCTTGATGCGCTCGTCCTCCTTCTCGGTGTTCTGCAGCTTCTCGATGAGCTTATCAACTTCGGGGTCACCGACTCCGAACACCTCGGTGGTGAAGAAGTAGGGTGCCGAGGAAGCCAGGTCGGGCAGAACGCCCCAACCGGTGAAGATTGCTTCGTAGCTCTTCTGGCCGAGCACGGAGTTGGAGTTCGACTGCGGCTGGTTGTCAGCGCTCAGGCGGATACCTGCGGACTTCAGCTGCTGCTCCAGAATCTGGTAGACCGCCTGGTAGACAGCCTCGGAACCGAAGGAGGTCAGGGCGAAGCCAGCAACCTTGCCGTCCTTAGCGTAGTAGTCGCCGGACTTGGAGTAGCCTGCGGCCTCCAGAATCTTGCCAGCTGCCTGTGCACCGGTGTCACCAGCGTAGTTGTTCTGGTAACCCTTCTGGAACGGCATTGCGATGATGGAGCCGGGCAGCGGCTCGGTCCAGCCGAGCTGCGAGAAGTATGCCTTAGCGATCTGCTCGCGGTCCACAGAAGCAAGGATTGCGCGGCGCAGTGCCAGGTCCTCGATGCGCTTGGGGTTCAGCTGAATGATGTTAACGTTGGTGTTCTGGCTCTGGCGAATCTCGGTGCCTGCCTGGCCCTTCACAGCGTTGTAGCTGGTTGCACCCACGAAGGTGAACGCGTCCAGTTCGCCGTTCTTGAAGCCTGCACGGATTGCTTCGGAGTCCATCTGACGCCAGATGATGCGGTCCAGCACCGGCTTCTCGCCCCACCACTTGTCGTTCTTGACCAGGGTGAGAACCTTCTGGGAGGAGTTCCACTCGCCAACCTTGAAGGGACCTGCCCAGTACTGGTCGAGGGGCTTGTCAACGAAGCCTTCGTTGAAGAGGTTGACGTCTTCCAGTGCGGGGTGGATTGCGAAGGCGCACAGACCTTCGGAGGGGTAATACGGAGCCTTCATGGTGACCTTGACGTGGAAGTTGTCGCCGTCCACAGCCTCGATGCTCTCAACCTGCTGCCACATGGTGTTGTCGGTGATGTGGTAGGGGTTGTCGGTGGTTGCGCGGTAGACCTTCCACACGGCGCGAACAGCGTTCACGTCCATGGGGGTGCCGTCATTGAAGGCAGCCTTGGGGTTGATCTTGAAGGTCGCGGTCTGCACGCCATCGACGGTCTCGGTCTTGTGCTCGGTGCAGAACTCGGGGTTGAGGGTACCTTCGCCTTCGGGGCTCATGGTGTAGAAACCCATGACTGCGGGGATGTTGCAGGGTGCCAGTGCGTCCAGGTTGCTGGAGGTGTAGCCGCTCTGGGTCTGCAGGTTGAAGTTCGGGCCCAGGGCGGTAGCCGCGAGGGTCAGGGTGCCGCCCTGCTTGAGGGAGGAACGGTCCTGCTTGTTGACCTGAAGGTTCTTCAGAATATCTTCAGCATTGTTAGCGGCGCTACCGCCGACCTTTTCCTTCGAGCCGCCGCAGGCAGCCAGCAGACCGACGGTGCCGAGGGCAACGGTGCCGGTCAGGAGGGTACGGCGAGAGACAGACATGCTCTTCATGGAATTTCTCCTAGAGTATTCGCAGTGTTGTGGAGGCAGTACGCGAACGGTGCGTAGCCAGCACTCCAACCCGGCGGGAGGACAATCTCTGCCGGGGTGGGCAGAATGCCCACATTTGTTTTTAAGTATATCCTCGCTGCTCTCTAGGGCATGGAAAAGCGGCGTGCTACAGAAGGTTTTAATCCTTTTGTAACACGCCGCAGTAGCGCTTTTGCCCTTATAGGGCGTGTGAGCTGTGCTCAGCGCTTAAGATTTTTACTTTTCCCAACCGACGTTAATCCATACGTTCGGGTTGTAGTAGGGCAGACCGAAGAGCATGGGGCCGTAGTTCGCCAGACCCTTACGGCATGCCTTGAAGTTGGGGCCGTTGTTGGTCGGGACGTAGATTGCGACCTCGTCCAGGTGACGCTTCTCCAGCTCGTTCATGATCTTGAGCTGTTCCTTCGGGTCCTCGGTGGACATCATGGTTGCTGCCAGCGAGTCCAGTTCCTTACCGTGACCGTTGTTGGTCTCGGAGATGTAGAAGTAGTTCGCTGCATCCACCGGGGAGGTGGTGATGCCGTAGCCGCCGCTCTTGATGGTGAAGTTCTTCGCGGAGATGATGCTTGCCATTTCGGATGCACCGTGGTTGTCGATGCTCAGCTCAATACCGATTTCCTTCATCTGCTGGGTGAGGAACTGTGCGGTGGAGCTGACGACCGGGTCGGTACCGAAGGTGGTCACCGGGTAGGAGGCCTTAACGCCGTCCTTCTCGTAGTAGTCGCCGTTCTTGGTGTAGCCTGCATCTTCGAGGATCTTGGTGGCTACGTCCTTGCCGAGCTTGGTCGGGTAGTTGTCCTGGTAGCCTTCCTGCATGGGCAGCATGCACATGGAGCCGGGCAGGTTTTCCTTCCAGCCGAGCTTCTCGTAGCGCAGCTTCAGCAGCTGGTCACGGTTCAGGGCTGCAACGAACGCACGGCGTACGGGCAGGGGCATCTTTTCGGGGTTGATTTCGTAGTTGCCCACGGCCAGTGCGCTACCCTTCCGGATGTCGACGTTGGCGACGGTGGAGAGCTCGTTGTAGGAGCTGAGGGTGCTTGCGTCAGCGTAGTCGATTTCGTTGTTCTTGAATGCTGCCTGCTCTGCCTGGGAGCTCATTTCACGCCAGGTGATGCGCTCGAGCAGAGGCTTGGTGCCCCACCACTTCTCGTTGCGGACAACGGTGAGGACCTTGCCGGAGGCATCCCATTCGCTGACCTTGAAGGGTCCTGCCCAGTACTTGTCCAGGGGCTTGCCGTTCATGCCGTCGTTGAAGAATGCGACGTCGACGAATGCCGGGTGCAGGAAGGAGGTGAAGCTACCTTCGATGGGGTACCAGGGCTTGGACATCGTGACCTTCACGTGGCGGGTATCGCCGTCCACTGCCTCGACGCTTGCGACCTGTTCCCAGATGGGTGAAGGGGTAATCTGGTAGTCCGAACCGGATGCCGCGGCAGTGTAGATGGTCTGGTAACTCTTGACGGCGTTCACGTCGATGGGAGTGCCGTCGTTGAAGACTGCCTTCGGGTTGATCTTGAAGGTGACGGTCTGCACGCCGTCAACGGTCTGCGCCTTGTATTCGGTGACGTAGTCCTCGTTCATGTGGCCTTCGCCGCGGAAGTCAGCGTAGTAGCCGCCGGTGAATGAGGAGTTAATTGCCGCCTGAATGTTCAGGTTGCCTGCGGTGTAGCCGTTGGTGTTGAGGATGTTGAAGTTCGGGCCGATGCCGTCTGCGCTCAGTCGCAGCTCGCCGCCGTCCTTGAGGGCGGAGCGGTCCTTCTCGTTGTAGGAGACTGCCTTGGACAGGTCGTCACCAGCGGAGAGAGCGCTGTTCTCGTTCTTGGAGGAGTTACCGCCGCAGGCTGCGAGCAGACCAACGGTGCCCAGGGCGACAGTGCCGGTGAGCAGGGTACGACGGTTGAGAGTGAAAGTGGTCATTAGTTTTCCTCAGTTAGGTGGGATGCTGCTTTGCTGTACGCGGGGGAACACAACCCGCACACCTTTGTGACAGCACACACATTTTGCATTGGCAATAGTATACACACATTTCCCACGCACTATGACCCAGTTCACCGTTTCAGGGAAAATATTTCACTTAATTCCCGAAACCACCCCGTTACAGAATCACCCGTCAAAAACAGAGAAAAGTCCCGCTGTACCCCGCCTCTGAGGCGGAATACCGCGGGACTTTACCCTTCCGGAGCCTTATACCGGCGCCTCCGAAAATTCAGAAACTACCGAATAGGAATCCAGAAAATTAACCTGTGGCTTTAGTTCTGCCAACCCACATTGACCCAGCGCTTGGGGTCGGAGTAGCTGGTTGCGAAGAGGGAAGGACCGTAGTTAGCCAGCTTCTCCTTCACCGCTACGTAGCTGGGGCCATTGCCGTAGGGGAAGTAGATAGCAATCTTCTCCATGTGCTGCTTCTCAGCCTCAGCAGCCATCTTCAGCTGCTCATCGCGGGATTCCTTCTCGTAGATAGACGCGATGAACTTATCCAGCTCAGGATCGCCCACACCCTCGTTGATTTCGCTGGTGTAGAAGTACTGTACGCTATCTGCGGGGTCAGCACCAATACCCCAACCGGAGAAGGCGCAGTCGTACTGCTTAGAGCCCATCACGGAGTTGAACTGGGACTGCGGCTGGTTGTCCTGCTCGAGCTTAATACCCGCTGCCTTGAGCTGCTGCTCGAGGTTCTGGTACTGAGCCAGGGAGGTTGCATCCGAACCGAAGTAGGTGATGGAGAAGCCCGCAGTCTTGCCATCCTTGGCGTAGTAGTCGCCGTTCTTGGAGTAGCCTGCTGCTTCGAGGATCTTTGCCGCTGCCTCGGCGCCGGGGTTGGTGGGCATAGCGTCCTGGTAGCCCTTCTGGAAGGGCATAGCGATCAGGGAGCCGGTCAGGGGCTCTTCCCAGTTGATCTGGCCGAACTTGACCTTAGCCAGCTGGGAGCGGTCAACCGCGGCGAAGACTGCACGGCGCAGGGCGGCGTCGGTCACGCGGGTCGGGTTGAACTGCAGGTTGACGACGCCGACGCTCTGACCGGAGCGAATCTGGACACCGGGCTGATCCTTGACGGCATTGTAGGTCGCCAGGCCAGCGAAGCCGATGCTGTCCAGCTCGCCGTTCTTGAACGCCGCACGCTCTGCCTCGTCGCCCATTTCGCGCCAGATAATGCGATCCAGCAGCGGCTTCTCGCCCCACCACTTGTCGTTGGGTACGAGGGTGAGGGTCTTAGCCGAAGAGTTCCACTCGCCGATCTTGAAGGGGCCGGACCAGTACTGATCCAGGGGCTTGTTCACGAAGCCGTTGTTGAAGAGCTCCTTGTCGGTCAGTGCGGGGTGTACACCGAGCAGGCCGAGGGTTTCGGCAGGGTACAGGGGCTTGGACATGACAATCTTGACGCGGGTCTTGTCGCCATCCACGGGGTCGATGGATGCCACCTGCTGCCAGAAGGGAGCGGGGGTAACGTTGTAGCCATCCTCAGGATTGCGGTAGACGGTCCAAGCGGCGCGGATTGCCTCAATGTCAACAGGGGTGCCATCGTTGAAGACAGCCTTAGAGTTGAGCTTGAAGGTAATGGTCTGCACGCCGTCAACAGTCTCAGCCTTGTAATCAGAGACATAGTCGCCATTGAGGCTGTATTCGCCAGCGGGGCTCAGGGAGGTGAAGCCGATAGCGGAGGGAATGTTGCAGGGGCCACCGAATGCGGTGAGGTTCTCGGTGGTGTAGCCACTCTGGGTCAGAATGTTGAAGTTCGGACCGATTGCGGAGACGCTAGCACGGAACTCGCCACCCTGCTTGAGGGAGGAGCGGTCCTGCTTATTGATTTGGAGGTTCTTGACGATTTCCTCGGTACTCGAAGCAGCCTTGCCGTTAATCTTCTTGTCCGAGCCGCCACCGCAGGCAGCGAGCAGGCCGACGGTACCCAGGGCAACGGTGCCGGTCAGCAGGGTACGGCGGTTAATACGTAGATGAGTCATGTGTTCTCCTCATGCCGGAGGGCTCAGGTGCTATTCGATAAGCGCACCGTGTTGTGCGCCGATTTTTCGGGAGCGCCGAAGCTCCCGCCCATCACCTTGTGAGAGCCCCCACATTATTTGTGGTTGAAACACAGTATACCCCCAAAAGAAGCGACGCAGACCACAGTCCAACCCGTGGAAGAACTATACACCGTCTAAAAATCACAGGTTCAGCGCCTAAACCCGCATCATCACGCGGAAGCTGCGTGCGAAAACTAAAAATGAAATATTATGTCGCATTGGCGTGCGAGCGCGTCACATCCGATGCTTTGAGAATCGTTACAGGTTAAAAGCACATCAATGGGTAGCCAAAGCGTCCTGCACCTTCCAAAAGAAAAAGCTCCCCGTCCCTATACGACACTGCGAAAACGTATAGGGGGCGGGGAGCTTAAAACTGCGGCTTATGCCATCCAGCCAACCGAAGACCAGTCGTTGCTCTTGAAGAGGAACGCACCGTAGTTAGCGAGCTTCGGGCGGCATGCCTTGAAGTCCGGACCATTGAGGAACGGGATGAAGAGGCAAACCTCGCTCATGTGCTTCTTCTCAATTTCGTTGCACTTCTCGGCGCGCTTAGCGTCGTCGAGGATGGTGACCATCTCGTCGATCATAGCGTCAATTTCGGGGGTGCCGACGCCGTTCCAGTTCTTGGAGTGGTAGAAGTACTCGGCAGCACTGGTCGGCTCGGAGCCCACACCGAAGCCCGAAATGCTCACGTCGTACTCGCGGTTACCAACAACCTTCGAGAATTCGGACTGTGCACGCGAGTCGAGCTCGAAGTTAATGCCGATTTCCTTCATGCTCTGAATGAAGGTCTGAGCCTGGCCCTTGGTGGTGGCGTCATCACCGAAGGTGGTCAGCTTCAGGGTGATGGTCTTGCCGTCCTTCGCGTAGAAGTCGCCAGACTTGGTGTAGCCTGCCTTCTCCAGGACCTTGCGTGCTTCCTCCGGGTTACGTGCCGGGTAGTTGTCACGGTAGTGCGGGGAGGAACCCAACAGAAGCATCGAGCCGGGAACTTCTTCTTCGTAGGGCAGACCCTGGAAGCGAATCTTTGCCAGAGCACCACGGTCGATACCCAGGAAGATTGCCTTACGCACAGCAGTATCGGTGATGTGCTCTGCGTTCAGGTTCATGCCGCCGGCGAAGAGGCGGCGACCGCGGCGGATTTCAGAGTTCGCAACGTCCTTCATCTCGTTGTAGGCACTGAGGGTACGTGATTCCACAGCGTCCAATTCGCCGTTCTTATAGGCGGCGCGAGCTGCAGGGTCTGCCATTTCACGCACGACGATGCGGTCCAGCTTGGGCTTGTCACCCCACCACTTGTCGTTGGGCACAGCAGTGAAGGTCTTCTCGGAGGAGTTCCAGCCGTTGGGTGCCAGAGTGAAGGGGCCGCAACCGAGCTCGGGGTGGGGGTTGTCCACGAAACCTTCATTGAAGAGGTTTATGTCAAGCATTGCCGGGTGCAGGATTCCGCCGAAGAGCAGACCCTTGACGGGGTTGTGTGCGGTCTTGAAGACAACGCGTGCGTGGTAGCGGTCGCCGTCGATAGCTTCAACGCTTTCGATGAACTCGTAGATACCTGCAGCGCCAATCTTGTACGCGCCCTCGGGGTCACGCTGAATCTGCCAGGTTGCCTTGAGGGCGTCGATGTCGATGGGGGTGCCGTCATTGAAGACTGCCTTGGGGTTCAGGCGAACCTCGGCGGTAATCTTGCCGTCTACTTCCTTAGCTTCGAAGCCGAGGCAGTAGTTGGGGTCGAGCTCATCTTCGCCCTTGAAGGTGCTGCGCCAGATGCCCGCACCGGCGATAATGCCCATAGTTTCGGAGACGGAGGTGCTTGAGCCGTTCTGGGAGAAACGGTTGAAGTCCGGGCCGAGGGAGTAGGTGCTCAGGTTCAGGGTACCGCCCTGCTTGAGCTTTGAGGGGTCCTGCTCGTTGATTTCGTAGAACGGGGTTTCGCTTGCCTTGTGCTCGGTCTTGGAGGATGAGGAGCCACAAGCGCTCAGTACGCCGGCAGCAGCGACGGCGGTTGCGCCGCCGAACAGTACGCGGCGGCTCATGATCGGGTTGAATCCGGAGATGGAGGGGATGGGGTGGGGGCTCATGATGGGCTCCTTGTGGGTGTGGACTGCGCTGATGCAGTGTTTGCAGTGTAGAGTGGGTGGCTCGCGTGCTCTGGAGGCGGGGTTTCTGTCTACAGGAGCACCTGCCATCTGCGGTGATGGGCGGGCAGGTCAAGCCATGCAAAATAATGTGACCTAAAGCTATGTTCTAAGCCACATTTAATATTTTTAGTAGTGTACACCACACGCATCACTACAAGTGCACAACACGATAAATATTTCTTAATTATTACGACAGAGCCTAAGGCATCGGGCCTAAATCCGCATCAACACAACCCCAGCATCCGTCGCGCAGCACCCCCTCCCCCGCCTCCCAAAATAGCTAACGGGCACAGCAAAGCGGGCCGAACGCGCACATACGCATTCGACCCGCTCACACAACAGGCGTCTTTTAGGAGTTCATCCAGCCCACAGCAGTCCAGTCCATCGACTTGTACAGGCGCGGACCGTAGTTAGCCAGATTCTTCTTGACCATCACGAAGTCAGGACCGTTCGTAATGGTACCCAGGAAGGCGAACTCAGCCATGTGCTTCTTCTCAATCTCGTTGCAGGCAAGGTTACGTTCCTTGTCATCTTCAATGAGAGTCATGGCATCAATCAGGGCGTCAATTTCCTTGCTGCCGATACCTTCGTTGTTCTCGGAGTAGTAGAACTGCTTGGTACCCTCGGTTGCGTCAGCAGAGACCGAGTAGCCGCTGAAGGAAATATCGTAGTCCCAGTTGCCCAGAATGGTGGCGAACTCACTATCGGAGTGCTGATCAATCCGAATCTCGATACCGACATCCTTCATCTGCTGAGTGAAGGTCTGAGCCTTACCCTTGGTGGTCGGATCATCACCAAAGACCACCACAGCGCAGCCAGCCTTCGTGCCGTCCTTCTCGTAGTAGTCGCCGTTCTTGGTGTAGCCGGCGGCCTCCAGAATCTTCTGCGCCTCCGAAAC
>ENA-OWMY01000072-OWMY01000072.1-metagenome-genome-assembly--contig:-NODE-72-length-30633-cov-4.162993_pt1 | contig 30633 bp, 25 predicted proteins | sample MGYA00245358_ERZ651122 | MGnify/ENA primary metagenome ERZ651122 (study PRJEB26857, sample SAMEA4031752) | metagenome | biome: human; feature: oral; material: saliva | place: Philippines | collected 2014 | study...
GTAAGTGCCGCCAGGTAGTAAACGAGATTGCCGGGGGCATTGTCGCCGAAACGTTCACGTAGCATCTGCTTGGCAGGTTCGGTGAGGTTGGGGACACCGCTCACGTTTAGCACCGGGTGAGCACGGCCACCACGATTATTAAAAGCATCCAAATCAGGGATGAGGGTGCTGAAATGAAGACCCGGACCCGCCTTGGGGTAGTGTGCGTGCTGCTCCACAATAAAAATCTGCCCTGGGACGCGATGCTCCCATAGCTCAGGACGTTCCCTCTCCAAAAGACGAGAATCAGCCAAGATGTACTGCCGGTCAAAGGAACGATATCCTACCGGTACAATATTTGGCGCATCCGGAATAACCTCGCGAGCAATCTGATCGTTAAGGCTTTCACGACTCCCTTGGAAAGTATCCTTCCCGGGAAGTGGTTTTTTACCTTTGAAGATACTGGTGCTAGGCGTCTCCTTAAAACGCTCAGTACGTACTTCTAAATCATTACCTTCGATAAGTTCCACCCAGCGTTCCTGCAATACAGTTTCAGCGGGAGCATAGACCCAGGTCTTGTTGGGTTTTATCCCCTGGAAATTTTTGGTATAAAAATCTACCAATTCGGGGTAGCTATCCCAGTCACCACCCGCTTCGGGAGCGAACTTATCACCCCACCCGGAACGCACCGGTTCAAACTCTGCGCCATCCAGGTTGAGGGCGGCAAGAGCCTGCATTTTCTCCTCAAGTTTTCCGTGCAGGGCAACGTAGCGGATATCCGCAGGGGTTTCCTCATCGGTATCTTCTTCCCGTAGGAAAAGAGCAATGGACACCGGGGTCTCAATGGCAAAGATAGCGTTCTTCGCCGGCGGACGCTTGCCCTCAGGAGTCACATTGATAATCCATCCGTGGCTAGAAGAGCGGCGAATGTACTCTCGCATACCGGCAAAACCTGGTCCATTCAGATAGCCAGATGCGGTAATAAAACAGACCACACCCGCACGTTGAGTACTATCGAGCTGACCCTCTAGAGCACGGAAAGAATCTTCAAAAACCTTCCAGAAAGCCCAACGCCAGAAGTAGACGTACAGGTTTTTCAGCACATACTCGTACTTGCCCATACCCGGTGCGCGGAAGTCGTCCAGAATGGGGGAGGCGACATCGGGAGAACGGAAGCCCGATTCTACCCAGCCGCCCATGCCCTCGGCCTTATCCTTATATGGCGGGTTACCAATGCACACCTGAATGGGCACTTCGCGCTTCACCCTAGTTGCCTTATTTGACAGCTGAGAAAGCAGACGCAGAGTATTACCGTTTACCGGCCTCTGCTTAGCGTAGGGGTCGCTCAGAGTATCCGCCACATAGAGATTCAGACCGTCCTCAGGAACGTCACCACCCATCTCCTTAAGGGTCTGGTTCAGACGCAGCTCAGCTACAGAGAAAGGACCCGACTGCAACTCAAAGCCGTACAGGTTCTTCGCCAGACGATTCAGAGCACGAGTACGTGCGGCGGGAGCCAGGCTCTCCGTCTTCGCTACCTGATGCATCACCGATAGAGGATAGGTGCCGGTACCCATCGCCGGGTCAATCACGGACACACCCTCACTCGCCAGACCGTGCTCCTTGCCCAGGTAGGTGCGCAGAGCGTCATCCACCAGGCGCACCATCTGATCCACCACCTCAACGGGGGTGTAGTAGCTACCGGTCTTCTTGCGCTGCTCGGGGTTATAGACCTTCAGAAAGTGCTCGTAGAGGTGCAGATAAACATCCGACTTGCCGCCGGAAATATCAGCCCAGGAGGCGGCACCCATGACGCGCACAATGACGGCTAGAGCGTTATACAGGGAGCTCTTCTCATCCAGGTGCTCGGTCAGCAGACCCAGCGCATTACCCAGCAGACCGTGCTGAGAACGCAAACGACCCGCCATAGTCGAGAACGTCTCAAGGCTCAGGTCAAGGTTCTCAGAGAGAGCAACCACCAGCGAAAACACCACGGTCTGCGCAAAGCTATCGGCAAACTCTTCATTACTGGTACTCGGGGCGAGAGTATCGCGCCAATCCTTCCGCAGACCCACCAGCGGGGGAGGAAACACGGAGTCTTCCTCGCCCTTCTTCTTAGCTTTCGCCTGCTCCGCTTTATAGGTCTTCTCCTGCGCAGCAAGACCCAAAAGCATCTCTTCACGCAACAAAGCCGCAAGGGGAGCGAGAGTTTCCACCAACTGGTCAGCACTCGTAATCGGAGCGGGAACCCAACGCAAAAAGTTGAGGAAGAACGTCGCGAGAGCATCCGGTGCGCTCAGCGTGCCATGGCCGCTAAAAGAACCATGCATATGCACCGCGTCGTACCCGGTGCTTGTCAGCACCGGTTCGCCATAACGGTACAGACGCCATTCGGTGCCGTTGGTGTACAAAAGGTTAGGAAGGTTCCGCAGACGCTGCCACTGCTTATACTCGTGGCTCTTCTTAGTGAAAGAAGCGGGATCAATGTTCTTACCCGGAGCCTTCAGCTCCACATAGCCAGTCAAAACACCATCGACCATGATGGCGTAATCAGGGCGAACTAGACCCTCAGAAACTAGACCCCCCCCGCGGTTTTCAGCGAGGTTTCACGGACGGTCACAACCTTCATCGAATGCAAAGCGCCAAAGTCCTGCAACAGGGTAGCGACCGGGTTTGTCAGCTGAGCCTCCGGTTCGCCTTCCCCAAAGCGCAGGTTCTCCCGCACCTGCCTGCCGAACTCGGCAATCAGTGAGTTGAAATCAGTCACAATACTCTTTCCTTTGCCCCATAATTCTTGGGCACTAAGGTGTTTCTGCCCGCCAAGGATTCTGGCGAACTCCCCTCAAGTCTAACCAAAAATGAGTAGCCCTCATTGCTCAGTGGTCATCGCCCCATTCGTGCCGCCGCCCTATCACGCCCGCGGGGTAATGCACCACAGCCGATTTGCAGACTCCGCTAAAATAGAAAAGGACTTTTTCCGTACCAGAGTTCGCCGCACAGCGCGAACAGCACAGACTGACCCAAACTCGAGGAGAACCACCCCGTGAGCAGCGGCACCCACACCCCCACCGGCGCAATCAACCGCCGCGGCCCCTTCCGCCCCGGCGAGCGCGTCCAGATCACTGACGAACGCGGCCGCATCACCACCATCACCCTCGCCGAAGGCGGCGAATACCACTCCCACAAGGGCTTCCTCAAGCACGACGACCTCATCGGCGCGCCCGAAGGCACCGTCATCGCCAACACTCACGGCATCCTCTACCAGGCGCTGCGCCCCCTCTACAAGGACTTCGTGCTCTCCATGCCGCGCGGCGCAGCCGTCGTCTACCCCAAGGACGCCGCCCAGATCATCGTCAAGGCAGACATCTTCCCCGGCGCACGCGTCGTCGAGGCAGGCGTCGGTTCCGGCGCACTGTCCATCGCCCTGCTGCGTGCAGTGGGCGACTACGGTTGCGTGCACTCCTTCGAACGTCGTGAAGAGTTCGCAGACGTCGCCCGCGGCAACATCGAGACTATGTTCGGTGGCCCCCACCCGGCGTGGAAGCTGAGCATTGGCGACCTGCAGGACACCCTGCCGCAGGTTGAAGAGCCCGGCAGCGTCGACCGCGTCGTGCTCGACATGCTCGCACCCTGGGAGTGCCTCGACGCCGTGGCGGAGGCGCTCGCACCCGGCGGCGTGCTCATCTGCTACGTTGCGACCGTGACCCAGATGTCCCGCCTGGTTGAGGGTATGCGCCTGGACGGCCGCTTCACCGAACCCGAATGTGACGAAACCATTGTTCGCGGCTGGCACGTGGAGGGTCTGGCGGTCCGTCCCGACCACCGCATGGTGGCACACACCGCGTTCCTGGTTGTGGCTCGTCGCCTGGCTGACGGTGCGGTACGTCTGGCACCGAAGCGTCGCGCGTCCAAGACTGACTTCTCTGAAGAGGACATGAACGCGTGGATTCCCATGAACGTGGGTGAGCGTGAGGTGACCGATAAGAAGATTCGCCGCGCCGCCCGCGATGCGAAGAACCTTGCCGCTCACGCCGCACGCGCGAACGAGATTGCGTTGGAACAAAACGGCATCGAGTCTGCTGAATAATTGATGAACTACCTTTGACCTGCGGGGGCACGGGCGTTGCCTGGAGCCCCCGCAGTGCACTCACCGGGCTACCCGCACCGCCCATTACGCGCCGGGGAGCCTCTCACACAGGACGAACAGCTAAAGGAGCTACCGTGTCCACCCACGAATCTGCAGATCAGGCAGGAACCCCCCAGTACGGCACCGCCCACAGTGCAGCCAGCGCGGCACCGCACTACTCGGCTGCTTTCGGGTCGACCTCCCTGCCCGGCAGTCAGCCCGTCAGCGCGCAGGAGTATGACGCCGTGCTGCGTCGACTCTCCGCGGCGGAGGCAACCCGCGACAATATGAGCCGACAGATTCGTGGTGCGGGGGAGAAGAACCGCAAGCTCGTTGAGGCAATCACCAGCATGCGCTACCAGGTGGAGCGTCTGCGCGCCTCCCTGTCGCAGAACGTCATGCCGCCGCTGAATTCGGCGATTGTGCTGGCGGTGCATGAGGGCCAGACCATGACCTACGAGCAGGTCGCAGACGATAAGACCCCCGCCGAGATTGACACCTACCTGGACGTGCAGGTGAGCGGCCGTATGATGCGTATTCCCGTGTCCCCACTCATTGACCTGTCCACGCTGACCCCCGGCATGACCGTGCTGCTCAACGATAAGACCGAGGCGGTCGTTGCCCTGGACACCGAACCCTTCGGTGACGTGGTGACCGTGCGCGAGGTGCTGGATGAGCAGCGCGTGCTGGTTGATACGTCCTCGGGCGCTCAGCAGGTGGCGCGTGTGGCTGGTTCCCTCGACATTGAGCAGCTGCGCACCGGCGACGCGGTGACCCTCGACACGCGCACCCGCATGCTGACCTCGCAGGTTCCCGCCTCCCGCTCTCAGGAGCTCGTGCTGGAAGAGATCCCGGACGTCACCTACGAGCAGATTGGTGGCCTGGGCGCTCAGATCGAGCAGATTCGCGACGCGGTGGAGCTGCCGTACCTGCACCCGGAGATTTTTGAGCGCTACCACCTGGCACCGCCCAAGGGCATTCTGCTGTACGGTCCTCCCGGCAACGGTAAGACCATGATCGCTAAGGCTGTGGCGAACTCCCTGGCCGCCCGCGCCGCCGCGCTGAACCCGGGTTCGGCTACTCGCGGCTACTTCTTGAACATTAAGGGCCCCGAGCTGCTCGATAAGTTCGTGGGTGAGACGGAGCGCCAGATTCGCGATATTTTCGTTGCCGCCCGCGAGAAGGCGGAGGCGGGTCACCCGGTCGTCGTGTTCTTTGACGAAATGGAGTCGCTGTTCCGTATGCGCGGTTCGGGTCGTTCCTCCGATATTGAGACGACCATCGTGCCGCAGTTGCTTGCCGAAATTGACGGTGTGGAGTCGCTGCAGAACGTCATCGTTATTGGTGCGACCAACCGTGAAGACCTGATTGATGCCGCGGTGATGCGCCCGGGCCGACTCGACCTGAAGATCCGCATCAACCGCCCGGACGCCGCCGGTGCGGCAGAGATTTTCGGCCTGTACCTGACCGAGGACCTACCCCTGGACGCTACGGAGGTGGCAGCCGCCGGCTCGACCCGCGCCGCCCTGACCGCGATGATTGCGGCGGCGACAGGTCAGCTGTACGCGCGCACCCCCTCCACGGCGTACGCTGTGGCGACCGTGGACTCTTCCATGGTCGTTGGTTCTGGTGTGAGCGCGAACCTGTCCACTCACACGCTGTACCGCGGCGATTTCGCTTCGGGTGCGGTGATTCGCAATATTGTGGACCGCGCGAAGAAGGCGGCGATTAAGGAGCAGCTGCAGGCGCTGACTGCCGGCGCGGACGCTTCGAACGTGGGTATTGGCACCCGCCACCTGCTGGAGGCGGTACGCGCCGAGTTTGAGGATCAGGTGGACTTGCCGCCGCTGCCCGATATTGAGGATGCGCTCACCGTTGCCGGTGTGCGTGGCCGCCTGGTGTCGGTGGAGCCGCCGCGCTGAACCGCGCGCTTATCCCACATAAACTCAGTATTCCGCAGGTCCAGAGCCTTCAGATAGTATAGAACTTTTCAGGAAAACCCCATGAACTCCACCCCCAGCTACGGCGTGCACCGCATTATGGGTGCCGAAACCGAGTACGGCGTCATCGCCCCCTCCGCGCCGGGCACCAACCCGACCGTGCTGTCCGCACTGGTGGTCAACACCTACGCCAAGTTGGCATTCCGCCGCGGCGCCGCCTTCCGTGAGGAGCTGCAGCGCCGCGCCCTGGCGGATGAGCTGACCGCCGAGCAGGCACGCCAGGCAGAGAACTACTCGACCGCCACCCCGGAAGGTCAGTGGCTGGGTGAGTCCGAGTCGCCGCTGCGTGATGCCTTCGGTCAGGTTCAGGACGCCTCCACCGCCCACTCGAGCCAGATGACGCACACCCGCACCGAGCTGACCAGCGAAGATATCGCCCTGGAGATTATGCGTGAGGCGGGCGTTCAGGCACCGGGTGAGCCCGCCGAGCCGCGTAGTGCCCTGGATGCGCTCGCCGGTGTGCACGGCCGCGGTGGTTTCCCGGAGCGTCTGGATTGGGACCGCGTGACCATGAACGCGATTCTGCCCAATGGTGCGCGCCTGTATGTGGATCACGCGCATCCGGAGTATTCGTCGCCGGAGGTTCTGACCCCCGCCGATGCGGTGCTCTATGACGCTGCCGGTGACGCGCTGGCGTACGAGTCGCTGGTGGAGCTGGGCAACCACGCTCAGGATTTGCCGCAGGTGAAGCTGTACAAGAACAACACCGACTCGAAGGGCCAGTCGTACGGCGCCCACGAAAACTACCTAATCAGCCGTGATGTTCCGTTTGAGCAGGTTGCGGATGCGCTCCTGCCGTTCTTTGCGACCCGCGCAATTTTTACGGGTGCGGGCCGTGTGGGTATTGGTACGCACGGTGAGGTTCCGGGTTTTCAGATTAGTTCGCGTGCTGATTTCTTTGAGCGCACGATTGGTCTGGAGACCACGATTCGCCGCCCGATTGTGAATACGCGCGATGAGCCGCATGCGGATGAGTCGAAGTACCGCCGCCTGCACGTGATTCCGGCGGATGCGAACATGTCGCACTATTCGAACCTGTTGAAGTTTGGTACGGCGGCGCTGGTGATGAACCTGATTGAGTCGCACAGCGAGCAGGCTCCGGTTCTGCCGGGTGTGCGCCTGTCTGATCCGGTGGCGGCGATGCACGCGGTCAGCCACGATTTGTCGCTGTCGGTTCAGCTGCCGTTGGCGCCGTCTTCGGCGACCCTGCCGAACCCGGTGTCCACGAGCGGTTCTGCGAGTGCGCTGCAGATTCAGCGCGCCTACTATGAGGCCTCCCGTGCGCACGAGGAGTCGAACCCGGCGGGTGTGGATGCTGCAACCGCGCAGATTCTTGACCTGTGGGGCGAGGTTTTGGACGCCCTGGAAACCAACCCGCTCTCGCTGGCGGATCGTCTGGATTGGGTGGCGAAGTATGCGCTGGTGCGCGGCTATGTCGCTCAGGGCGTAGATTATGCGAATCCGAAGTTGAAGGCTCTGGATTTGCAGTACGCTGATATTGACCCGTCGAAGAGCCTGTATCACCGTCTGGTGGCGCGTGGCCGTATGCGCACGCTGTTCTCTGCGGAGCAGGTGGAGCGTGCGACCACTGAGCCGCCGCGTGAGACGCGCGCGTTTTTGCGTGGCACGTTGATGGCGCGTTGGCCGGAGGAGATTCTCGGTATTAACTGGGATACGGTGTCCTGCCGTGGACGCTATTCGAAGGATCTGACTCGTTTTACGATGATGGAGCCGACCCGGTACGGTGCCGCCCAGGTGGAGCCGCTGCTGGATGTGGTGAACCATTCGGATGAGCTGCTGAACCGCCTGCGCTAGTAGCGCCTCACAGCCGCAAACCCACATAAACTCATATTCTTCCCCGGGGTGAATGCCCCCATTTGGAAGAGTAAAAACCACATAACCCACAGGTAGGGTGCAGTGCACAGCTCACGGCAGTCGGTGCGTACCACCCCGGTATCGCCTCGGCATTGCATTTGGCACCGCCTCCAGCAGTACCTCTAAGCACCCCATCTGACCCCATAACTTGACGTTAAGACCGGTACCGGTCTTAACAACCCCATTTGAAGGAGAGAACCATGAGCCGCGAACGCATCAGCGCACAGCAGACCGAAACCACCGCAGCCGAGCAGGAGCAGGAACTGACCCTCGCCGCCTCCCACGTTGTCTCTGACGTGAGCGAGGTCGACGACCTGCTCGACGAAATTGACGGCCTGCTCGCTGAGAACGCTGAAGACTTCGTCACCGGCTTCGTCCAGAAGGGCGGCGAGTAACCGGCGCACCTGCGCGCCGGGTCAGCATCATGGAACACCGTATTTTCGGCATTGAAAGCGAATTCGGGCTCAGCTACGTCCCGCACGGGCTCGGTCGGCTGAGCATCGAAGAGTCCGCCGCCGCCCTTTTCAAGCCCGTCCTGGATCAGTGGCGTTCAACGAACGTCTTCCTGCCCAACGGCGGTAGGCTCTACCTTGACGTGGGTTCGCACCCCGAGTACGCCTCCGCCGAATGCGGCAGCATTGACGAGCTGCTCGCGCAGGAACGCGCCGGTGAGCTGCTTTTCGCTGACCTGGCGCGTACCGCCCGCAAGCGCCTGCTCGCAGGCTCGGAGGGCCGCCCCCTCGACGGTGAACTGTACCTGTTCAAGAACAACGTGGATTCGGCGGGCAACTCCTACGGCAGCCACGAGAACTACCTGATCAGCCGCAAACTGCAGTTCAACGACCTGATTAAGCAGCTCGTGCCGTTCCTGGTGACCCGTCAGATTCTGGTCGGTGCCGGTAAGACCCACCCGAACGGCGGCCCGGTGCCCGGTTCGACCGACCCGGCATCCAGCACGGGTGTTCCTTCGTACTCGTTCTCGCAGCGTGCCGACCATATTTGGGAGGCGGCGTCCACCTCGACCTCGCGCGCTCGCCCGCTCATTAATACCCGCGACGAACCGCACGCGGACGCTTCGAAGTTCCGCCGCATGCACGTCATTAATGGCGATTCGAATATGGCGGAGCCGACGACCCTGCTGAAGATTGCCAGCACCGACCTGGTGCTGCGCATGCTGGAGGACCGCTTCCCGGTCACGAGCCTGGATATTGTGTCTGTTCCGGCGGCTCTGCGCGCTATCAGCCACGATCTGACCGGCACCGCGACCTTCGAAACCACGGACGGTAAGCATTACACGGCGTTGAGCGTTCAGCGTCACTACCTGGATGCGGCACGCCAGTACGTGCAGCAGTACGGCGCGCACCACCACCACGTGGAATACGCCCTGGACCTGTGGCAGCGCACCCTGGACGCTATTGAGTCCGGCGACTACAGCAGCATTGATACTGAGATTGACTGGGCGATTAAGAAGAAGCTTCTGGATGCGTATATTGCTCGCGCCCGCGCGGCCGGTCAGCCTGCCGATTATGCGAGCGCCCGCATCCGTCAGCTGGATTTGGCGTACCACGACATCGACCCGGAGCGCAGTGTCTTCCACGCGCTGGTTCGTCGCGGTGCGGTCAAGCGCATCCTGCCTGAGGGTGCTGCGGAGGCGGCGAAGACTCAGCCGCCGAACACTCGCGCCCTGCAGCGTTCGCGTTTCATTAACGCGGCGGTTGCGGCGGGGGAGCAGTTCACCGTGGATTGGGTGCACTTGAAGCTCAACGCCTACCCGCAGCACACGCTGGTGTGCAAGGACCCGTTCGCTACCGGCAGCGAGGAGCTGGAGGAGGTGCTGAGCCTGCTGGCGTCTAAGGCGCGTCAGCATCAGGAGGCAGCATTTCCGCCGCCCTGCTAATCAACAGCACTGCTAGGCAGCTCCGCTAGAAATGCTCTGACGAGGGGAAACCCACCGGCGGTCGGGGTTGTAGACCTTCGGGAACATCCCGGCCGCAACACAGCTTGAGCACAGCTACGTGCCGTAGCATAAAACAGCTAAACCTATACCTGTAAACTGTTCTGTGGCACACGGGCACTCACACGCCCCACTCTCACAGAAAACCCCAGAGGATAATACTATGACCAAACGCTCTAAGCTCACTATTTTCGGTGCCAGCGCGGCTGCTCTCGCGCTTGCACTGTCTGCATGTGGCGCGCAGTCCAGCGGCGACCTGTCTAAGGTGAAGTACACCTTGAAGAACGCGACCGCTGAGCCTGAGGCGTCCTTCGCGACTCCCTTCGCCGCGTCTAGCCCTTCCGCGTACGTGATTGAGGAAGGTAACGGCGACTCCATCAACGATGGTGACTACGTGCTCGTTGAGGCTGCCGTATTCAAAGGCACCGATGGCAAGATCAACGGTTCCACGTACTCCAGCGAGCCGATTCTATTGCCAGTCAATGAGCAGCTAAAAAAGGCAGCACCGCAGGTGTACGAAACCTTGAAGAAGATTAAGGTTGGCGGTTCTTTCTCGTACACCACCAACGTTCTGCAGCAGCGCAGCACCGCGGGCGTGACCACTACGACCGCTTCGCCCGGTACCGCAACTAACGTTGAGGTGTACACCGTGAAGACGAAGCTGCCCAAGTACGCAACAGGTAAGGCCGTTGAGGCTGACCCGTCGCTGCCGTCCTTCACCCTGGATGAGTCCACCGGCAAGGCTGAGATTAAGCTGCCCGATAATAAGCCTGAGGTCACCGAGCTGACCGCTAAGACCCTCGTTGAGGGCGAGGGCCCCGAGGTCAAGGAAACCGACACCGTGTACGTGCGCTACATTGGCGTGCAGTACTCCGACGGTAAGGTCGTCGACGGCAACTACGACGCCGCCACCCCGATGGGCATCTCCCTGCAGGGCGTTATCAAGGGCTGGACTCAGGGCTTGAAGGGTAAGAAGGTCGGTTCCCGTGTTGAGCTGGTCATCCCGGCTGATTTGGCGTACGGTAACGACACCGGTGGTTCCAAGCCTTCGGGCACCCTGGTGTTTGTGGTTGATATTCTGGGTGCGGAGGAGAACCCGCAGACCCTGCAGCGTGCTCAGGCGGCTTCTAGCGCGGCCGCTGCGGAGGCGAGCGCCTCGGCAACCGCTTCTGCGACCCCGGCGGCTACCGCTTCGGCTACCGCGCAGTAGCCCGGTACCCATATTTTCGGTACCCACATTTTTATACCGCGCTCGCCGCTTATATGACGTAGGCGGCGGGCGCACCCACTATTTCGATTCATTTCGAACCAATCAAAGGAGACACCCATGTCTTTCGGTCAGCGTAACCTCGACCGCGAAAAGCCCGAAATCGATTTCCCCGAGGGCGACGCCCCCACCGAGCTGGTCATCACCGACCTGATCGAGGGTGCAGGCGCTGAGGTTGTTCCCGGCTCCCGCGTGCTTACCCACTACGTTGGTGTGGCATTCTCCACCGGTGAAGAGTTCGACGCATCCTGGAACCGCGGCGAGCCGCTGCCGTTCCAGGTGGGCGTTGGCCAGGTTATCCGCGGTTGGGATGAGGGTCTGCTCGGCATGAAGGTCGGCGGCCGTCGTCGCCTGGAGATTCCCGCCGACATGGCGTACGGTGACCGCGGCGCTGGTTCGGTCATTAAGCCCGGCGAGTCCCTGATTTTCGTGGTGGACCTGCTGGACGTCCGCTAAGGACTAGCCAGGTTCTCGCATTTCTCGCGTAAGAGACACGTGGCCCGGTGCTTTCTCCCCATTGCGGGAGGGGGCACCGGGCTTTTGTGTACCGTGGTTTTGGGTGCGGCTATTAGCGCGCCCGCGAGATTTTATACCCGCGTATTCCTCCCGCAGCCACCCCCTGCACTGATCCGCCCCATACGCTAAGTAAGTGCCGCGGAACACACACGGTATGATGGAATCATGTCCACCGCAGCTCAGCTTTACATGACTCTTCACCGCCTCGCCACCGCCGCCGAGGCACCCGATACCGCAACCCGAACCCAGGGCATCAGCCGCAACGAGCTACTGACCCTGCTCGGTATTAGCACGCGCGCTAACGGCTCCCTCAGCGAGTCCCAGGAACGTGCCTTTGAACGAGCCAAGCAGACCCTGCGTGATGCCGGCGCGCGCATCACCCACTTCACCACCGACACCTCCGGACGCTACCGCCTCAACGCAGAAGCCCCCGACTCGCTGACCGCGTGGAACCCCACCGCCGAAGAATTCCGCCTCCTCAACGCCGAGCTGCGCGGCTGGGAAGGCACCGAACTGCAGGATGACGCCTACCGCATCCTGCGTAAGATTGCGCTCACGAGCGAGAACCTCACCGATGAGGCGCTCGCCGCCGCAAAGATTCAGGACCCGAAGACCGGCAAGCGTCAGCGCGCGAGGAACCTGCACACCTACCGTGAGCCCCTTCAGCGCATTTACTTTAGCGATAACCCGCACCTGAATGAGCTGTTTACCGCCTATGCGGAGCGTAAGACCGTCACGTTCACCTATCAGACGGCTGCCGGTGCGACCCGCCTGCAGGAGAAGGTCAGTGTTGCCGGTATTGGTTACCGTTACGGCACCTGGTACTTCGTCGGGTACTACACCGAGAGTGCGGCGCGTAAGGAGTACACGTTCCGCGCTAGCCGTATTCAGAAGCTCACGATGCTCTCGCGTATTGATTCGACCCCCATCAATGCGACGTTCAACGCTAAGAACTGGCTTGAGGGCATTGAGGGCTACGAAGAGAGCCTGATTGTTGCCGAGGTTAGCGCAGATTCTACGCGTTCGGAGCCTTTCACCGTGCCCTCGTACGGCACGATTGATAGCGCTGTGGCGGCGACCAGTTACAGCTGCGTGATTGAGCCACCCGCTGAATCCAACTCTGCTGAATCAGACTCTGCTGATTCGAGTTCCGAGGCTGCCTCTACCCGCCAGCGTGACAGCTACGCCGCCCAGCAGCAGCTTTTGCGCACCCTCACCGACCTGCACAGTGGCGCGGTCGAAGACCCCGGCACCTGGAGCAAAATCGACCAGCGTAACCGTAATAACGTCCTTGATGCCCTCGTCGACCTGATTCTGGGTCTGCACCGTGCCGACCGCTGGGCGAGCACCCACGGTGAGGCGCCCATGCCGTTGAACCAGCTCAACGCCCTCTACAGCGTGGATACCGAGAAGAACCGCGAACTCGGCAAGACCATCATCCCCGAGATTTTCGCGCTGGTAGACACCGTACCTTTCGACTCTGACCCCAAGGACCCGGACGCGCTCAAGCCCACCTACATTAACCTGCTGCCGGACTTTGGTGGCGCCACCCCGCACACGCTGCTGGACTACGCGCGCCTCACCGACACCGAGCTCGCCATTCTCGTCTTTACTCTCTCTGCCGCAGATATTCTGCACCCGGCTGATGCGCGTCTGGGCAGTATCCGTGCGGCGCTCGCCGCCGCGTACCCGAATGCGCCCGTCTATGCGCAGCACCTGTGCTTTGCCCCGGAGGAGCCTCTGTTGCAGGAGGCGACTGCCGCCCTGAGTAGCGGCAATGCCGTGACCATTGGGTACGGTACCTCTGAGCGTGCGGCGGACCGTCTGGTGGACCCGTATGCGTTGGTGTTGCACCGCGACCACATGTATCTGCATGCGTGGTGCCGTACCGCTGAGGAACGCTACTATGCCGCGCGCGGTGAAGAAGTTCCCGAGTATGTACCTGAGGCTTTTGCTCACGCAGCAGCCGGTGAGACTGCCGACAGTGAGGCAGGGGAGAAGACCCCCACGTTCTGGCGTAACTTCCGCCTCACCCGCATCAACCACATTCACGAGGCGGGCGCGGGGCGTACCCACCCGGTCACCGGTGACACCGTCCCCCATTGGCACGCGCAGCAGCACAGCACTCAGACCAACCCCTTTGCTGAGTTGCGGATTCACCCGACCGAGCATATTCCCAGCGGTGAACCGCTTGATACTCTCACCGCAACGTACATGCGTCGAAGCACTCACCACGTGAAGAAGGCGTCACGCACCCAGTACGTGCGTATCCACTACTACAACAACGCCCACGGTGCTGGCGATAAGAACATCCTCGACACCGTCATCGCGCACCGAGGTGCCCTCGAACTTGTCGGTCCGGCGCACCTGCGCGCGGCGTTGCTTAACCAGTTGCAAACCCTTAGGGCGAGCAGCCGCAGTGGTGTGCCCGCAAGTGTGCCCACTGTGCCCGCAGAAAAATAGAACTTCACCCACTAGCAAAAACACCCTAAAAACCCATCCAAGGGGCCAAAACATTAACCTAAAACTTGTATAATGGTGCTCATGTCTTGGTGGTTCTGGATTTTGCTATGGGGCGCGCTCATCATCTGCTCGCTCCTCTATTTGGCATGGTTCACCTACAAAGCACTCACTCGCGGTTTCACACTCCTTGACGAAACCGTAACCTGGGTCGAGTCAATCGAGGGACAATTCGACGCCGCGCAAGCGAACGCAAGCCGAAAACTCCCGCGAGACACCACCCTCGGGGTATTCACACCCATCACCGAGGCATACAATAACTACGAACAAGGTAAGCAGACACGCAGGTCTGAGCGGATCAAGCGACGGGTCTCCCGACGAGATCGACTCGGCCAACCTCAAAATATCGGAGACCTGCTCTAACCAGAAAGGCACACCATGGGCCAGATTTTCAGCCACCCCGCGACCATCATCGTCGTTATCCTCCTTATCGTCCTGCTCTTCGGCGCACCCAAGCTGCCCGGCATGGCACGCAGCCTCGGCCAGTCCATGCGCATCTTCAAGACCGAAGTTGAGGGTCTGAAGAACGACTCCAAGAAGGACCCCCGCGAGAAGGACGGCGAAGAGGTCGTCACCGCTGAGGTCGTAGACAACGGCAAGGACGGCAAGACCGAAACTAAGTAACGGTCCCGCCCCTAACGCACCAAACCCGTGCCAGCCCACCGGCCGGCACGGGTTTTGCGGCACCACCCCGTAAACACCCCACCAGACCCCCTCAGCCGCATCACATACGGCACCGACACCCAGAGGACACCACGTGGCAACACCCGACCAGGACGTGCGCAACCGCAAAATCAATCCTGAAGCACGCATGGAACTCAAGGAACACCTGCGCGAATTCCGCGACCGCTTCATCAAAGCGGCTATCGCAACCGTCATCGCAGCCATTATCGGTACGGTTTTCCTCTACCAGCCTTTCATCGAAATGATCTCTGTGCCCCTGCAGCAGATCAACGCAGAAACCGGCCGCAGAGCAAACCTGAACTTCGGTAGCGTCGCATCTCCTTTCGATCAGCTGCTTAAGGTCGGTATGTACATCGGCTTGGTGATCGCCTCTCCCGTCTGGCTTTACCAGGCGCTGCGATTCCTGCTGCCGGCACTGCACACCAAGGAGAAGAAGTATCTCTTCGGCTTCCTCACCGCATCTATTTTCGCGTTTGGTTGCGGTGTCGCCATTTCGTACTTCACCCTTCCCGGCGTGGTCTACGCGCTGCTGAAGTTCACCCCCGTCAACGAAAGTAACTACATTGACGCGGGCGTGTACATCTCCTTCATCCTGAAGTTCGTTGTTACGTTCTCCTGCGCGTTCATCATCCCGGTGATCCTGGTCGGCATTAACATGCTGGGCCTGATTCGCGGCACCACCATTTTGAAGTCTTGGCGTTGGGTTGTCGTGCTCGTTGCAGTGATTGCAGCGCTGACCGCACCCGGTAGTGACATCATGATGATGTTCGTGCTCATGGCGCCGCTACTGATTTTCTTCTTCGCAGCAATCGGCATCTGCATGATCAACGACAAGCGCCGCGACCGCAAGCTTGCCAAGCTGGCGCAGGGTTCGGATGAAGCAAGCCTGAACACCGCAACCAGCAGCGAAGACCTGGCGAAGATGGGTTACTTCGACGAAGAGAAGACGTCCTAAATTGAATAGCTCGCTGTGAGCGAGGCAGCCGCAAGGGGCGGGGTACAGAGAACCTGTACCCCGCCCCTTTCGCACGCCCGCAAACTTGCATCCCGCGTGCGCTCGCTGTTCGCCCATACCGGATTAGTGCCCCTCCGGGATGCTTTCTGGAGGCTTGCGGCAAGCGAACCGTTACACTGGACATACTATGAGCAAGCACCACGCACAGCACACATCCGACGCACACACTTCTAACGCTTCCAACGAGCAGACCCCGGCGGAGCGTACCGACTACGCTGCCGCATACGCCGCATCCCGAGAGCGCGCCGCGTACGCGAAGACCGCCCTCGGCGCTTTTGAGGCGTCCCTTGATTTTCCGCTGGATGATTTTCAGCGTCAGGCGTGTGCCGCCGTGGAGGCGGACCGCTCCGTCCTCGTTGCCGCACCCACCGGTGCCGGTAAGACCATCGTGGGTGAGTTCGGTATCTACCTGGCGCTGCGCCGCGGCATGAAGGCGTTCTACACGACCCCCATTAAGGCGCTGAGCAACCAGAAGTACCACGACTTTGTGCGCGCGTACGGTGAGGATTACGTGGGTCTGCTGACCGGCGATACGAGCATTAACACGGAAGCACCCGTGGTCGTGATGACCACCGAGGTGTTGCGCAACATGCTCTACGCCAATTCGACCACGCTGACCGGCCTGGGCTACGTGGTGATGGATGAGGTGCACTACCTGGCGGACCGTTTCCGTGGCGCAGTGTGGGAAGAGGCAATTATTCACCTTCCCGAGCATGTGAACGTTATTTCTCTGTCGGCTACGGTGTCGAACGTTGAGGAGTTCGGCGCGTGGCTGGATACGGTGCGCGGCGGCACGGACATCATTGTTTCTGAGCACCGCCCGGTGCCCCTGTGGCAGCACATGATGGTCGGTCACCGCGTGGTGGATCTGTTCGTACCCGAAGACAACTCCGAGAAAGGTAAGAACCAGGAGCCGGAGGAGAAGCTCTCCCGCAAGCAGGCAAAGAAGGCTAAGCAGCGCGGCGCAACCGTGGAAGCGGGCGCTAACCCGCTGCTTGCCGGTCTGCGCCTGAACCCGCAGCTGAAGGCGCTACGCCCCGGCTTCCGTTCCGCACCTGGCCGCGGCCGTTACGGCGGCAAGCGTGAACGTTTCCGTCACCGCCGTGAAGGCTGGCTCAATGAGACGTTCAGCAGCGGCGAGCGCGGCCGCTCGGACCGTCGTGACCGTTTCAGCAACGACCGGGACTTTGATGCGCGCGGCGAGCAGAAGCCCCTGCGTCCGCAGCGTATTACCCGCCCGGAAATGGTGCGCGCCCTCGACAAGCAGGGCCTGCTACCGGCCATTTGCTTTATCTTCTCCCGTGCCGGTTGCGACGGCGCGGTCAGCCACTGCGTATCCGCCGATATTACGCTGACCACCCCCGAACAGCAGCAGACCATCCGCGCCTACATCGCGGAAGCAACCGCTCACCTGGACACCCGCGACCTAAACACCCTCGGCTACTACGAATGGCGCGACGGCCTCATCCGCGGTATCGCCGCGCACCACGCCGGCCTGCTGCCCCTATTCAAGGAGGTCGTAGAAACCCTCTTCACGCAGGGCCTGATTAAGCTGGTCTTCGCCACCGAAACCCTCGCACTGGGCATCAACATGCCCGCACGCACCGTCATCCTGGAAAAACTCACCAAGTACAACGGTGAATCCCACGTAGACATCACCCCCGGTGAATACACCCAGCTGACCGGACGCGCCGGCCGCCGCGGCATCGACATCGAAGGCCACGCGGTCGTCATGTGGCGCCCCGGCATGTCCCCCGAACACGTGGCAACCCTCGCCTCAACCCGCACCTACCCGCTCAACTCCTCATTCCGCCCCACCTACAACATGGCGGCAAACCTCATCGCCTCCTACGGCGCCGAACGCACCCGCAAAATCTTGGAATCCTCCTTCGCACAGTTCCAGGCAGACAAATCGGTCGTGGGCCTCGCCTCCCGCGTACGCAAAAACGAAAACGCCCTAGAAGGCTACCGCGAAGCAATGGCATGCCACCTGGGCGACTTCACCGAATACGTCCAGCTCAGCCGCCAGATCGCCGAACTGGAAAAGAAAGCGTCCAAGAGCAACGAACGCCACGCACGCGCGCAGGCACACCACAGCATCCAGCAGCTACTACCCGGCGACATCATCTACATTCCGCACGGTCGCTCCCGCGGCTACGCAGTCGTCATCACCCGCTCCGACTCGCACGCCGACCCGCGCATCGGCATCGTCACCGAGGACGCGCACCAGCGCACCGCCTCAATCCGCGACTTCGAAGGCGCCATCGAACCGGTCTCACGCATCAAAATCCCCAAGCGCCTGAGCCTCAAAACCGCCAAGGAACGCCGCGACACCGCAAGCCGCATGCGCCAGGCACTCTACGATGGCCGCGCCCCGCGTGCGCTCGCACAGCAGAACATCCCGGCTCGTCAGAACAGCATTGACGCACAGCTGGAGGCTCTGCAGGCTCAGCTGCGTAACCACCCGTGCCACGGTTGCTCCGACCGCGCAAACCACATGCGTTGGGCTGAGCGCTGGCAGAAGCTCAACTCTGAAACGGAAGGGTTGCGCCGCCAGATTGCCCGCCGCACCAACACGATCGCGCAGGTCTTCAACCGCATTGCACGCCTACTGGAAAGCTACGGCTACGTTGAGCGCACCGAAGACGGCAAATTGTCGCTCACCACCGGCGGCCAGGCTCTGCGCCGCATCTACGGCGAGCGCGACCTGCTGACCGCCCTGTGCCTGGACGCGCACTTCCTCGACGGACTGGAGCCCGCCGCCATCGCAGCAACCGTCGCCGCACTGACCTACCAGGGTAAACGCGACGCGGTGGAATACCTGGCTCACTACCCGCACCCGTCCCTGCGCGCACCCATCGCGACGATTACGCAGCGCCTCGCTGACCTGAACGCCGCAGAGGAACAGTTCAAGGTCAACCCGACCCCGGCATGCGACTTCGGTCTGGTCGAGCCCATGTACGCGTGGGCGAACGGCGCGCACCTCGCAAAGGCAATCGAGGACACCGGTCTTGCCGCCGGCGACTTCGTGCGCTGGGCAAAGCAGGTACTGGACGCCCTGGATCAGATTGCGCACATCCGCTCACTGGACCCGGTGATTCGCGCCCGCTGTGAAGAGGCGATTGAGGCGGTACGCCGCGGCGTGGTCGCACTGGACGTCTAACCCGCACCTTAGTGCTCACCGTACATGGTGGTACGCCGTATATAGTGCAACACCATGCCCGGCCGGTTCGGGCTACCACCCCCGCCACGTGTGTATCGTTCCGCCTCATCCCGTCTCGTCTAAGGCACGTCATCTAAGGACGAACGAACTACCGCAGGTAGCGGGGGTGCTTCTATACTCAAATGAGATGCTCAGCTCAGCTACGCGGACACCAATGAAGTGCCCGCCCTCGTGTGCGCCTCGGCGCGCCTCAAAGGTGAAAGGATTCTAATGTCTACCCGTATTTTTGTAGATGGTAGCGTGTACAGCCCGGTCGACCCGTACGCAACCGCAATGCTGGTCGAGGACGGTACGGTCCGCTGGGTTGGTTCCGATTCAGGCGCGCGTTCAATTGCCGACGAATCAGCCACCATCACCGAACTCGAAGGCGCCCTGCTAACCCCCGCCTTTGCGCGCGCACTGGCACCGGTCGCAGGCAAGGAAGCACCCGAAATCCTCGACTACCTGCAGGCATACCGTGCAGCCGGATACCACACGCACACCCTCCTCGCCGGCATGGAAGACGTACCCGACCTCGTCTCCGCACTCAGCTACTACAGCGCCGAACACGGCACCCCCGACATCCGCCTCATCCTCAACGCCACCGGCGTAGAAACCGACGAACTAATCAGCGCCATCAAGGCACTACGCCCCCTCACCGAAGGCGAACGCGCCGTCAAGGGCCTGCAGCTGGTCGGCATCTTCGTCGCACCCGCCGAGGCCCCCGCAGCAGCGCAGGTAGCCGAAGACGCTGCACTCCTGCTTTCCATCGACGCATCCACCGGCTTCACCCCCGCAGCCGACGCCGCGCTCGCCGTACGCGAAAACCACCCCTGGCTGTCTATCCGCCTAGACGCAGCAATCAGCACCCCGCAGGACCCCATCACCGACGAATACCTCACCAAACTCGCAGAAGCACGCATCAACCTCGGCCTGACCGTCTGCGAACCCGAAGAAGACGAAGAAGCCAACGACACCGTCCAGGCACTCCTCGCACACGCCGGGGGAGAAGTGCGTGAGTCGGTAGCCTCCGTAGCACGCCGCGCAAACGCAACCGGCACCTCCATCGCCCTCGGCTCCGACACCCAACTCTACGCACCCGGCGCCTGGTCCCTCATCCGCGAACTCGTCAACGACGAACACGGCATCTCCGCACGCAGCGCCTTCGCCGCCCTCACCCGCGGCGTCTACCGCCTAGCACACGAAGAAAACCCCTTCACCGGCCAGCTAACCCCCGACACCCCCGCGTACGTGGCACAGTGGCGCGTCGAAGCCCTCATGGTCCAGGCACCCGACTCCCGCGTAGCATCCTGGAGCACTGACCCCCGCGCTCGCATTCCGTTGCTTCCGGTGTTGGATGAGGATTCGCCTCTGCCCATCCTGGAATCTATTTACACTGAAAGTAACTAATTTTTTAGCTTGTCAACAACCTTTTTAGGCTGTTTAGGGGCGGTAGAAGCCCCCGATGGTTCAGTTGCTCAAATGTTTACCCGGTATACTGGATACCTACACTGCCTGTTTTATATACACTTGTGAGGGAGTAATATGCGCGTTCTAACTGTCATCCCGACGTATAACGAGAAGGAGAACCTGCCCATCGTGGTAGAGCGTCTTCGCAAGGCAGCTCCTGAGGTGGACATTCTCGTGGTGGATGATAACAGCCCCGACGGCACCGGCCAGATTGCTGATGAGCTGTCGGCTAAGGATCCCCAGATTCACGTTCTGCACCGCACCGTTAAGGACGGTCTGGGTGGCGCATACCTCGCTGGCTTCGATTGGGGCCTTGAGGCAGGCTACGACGTTCTGATTGAGATGGACGCTGACTGCTCGCACCAGCCTGAGCAGCTTCCCTCTCTGGTTCGTGCTGTGGAGGCGGGCGCTGACCTGGCTATTGGTTCGCGTTACGTTCCCGGCGGCAAGACCAAGAACTGGCCGGCACACCGCCAGATTCTCTCTCGCGGCGCTAACCTGTACACTCGCCTGATTCTGGGCACCTCCATTAAGGACATTACCGCTGGTTTCCGCGCGTACCGTCGTGACGCTCTGCAGCGCCTGAACCTTGATGGTATTGACTCGAAGGGTTACGTGTTCCAGGTTGATCTGGCGTGGCGTTCTGAGCAGGCTGGACTGAAGATTGTTGAGGTTCCGATTACCTTCGTTGAGCGTGAGATTGGCGCTTCGAAGATGGACGGCAACATTATCTTTGACTCCATGTCTAAGGTGACTCGCTGGGGTATGGCTAACCGCGTTCAGAAGCTGAAGAAGGCTCTGGGCAAGTAAGCCCGGTAGCTTCTTGCCGAGACGCTTCTCGCGCCTGAGCTTTAAACGAAAGACCGGGGCGGATACGTTATGTATCCGCCCCGGTCTTTTGATGTTTTCTGTAGCGCCCTGTCCTGGCTCACGTACCGACCACGTACCGACGGAGCCAGCACCAAACGGAAGAAGGCCCTCTAAGAGCACGAGTGGCGCTTAGCGGGCCTTCTTGCAGCGCGGGCTTCTACAGCGTTCTACGGCATGTCTACGGTGCTTTTAGAGCGCGTAGTGCTTGCGGTAGTATTCCAGGCGGTCTTCCAGAGTCTTTTCCAGCTCTTCGATGCTGCGGCGTTCCATGAGCATATCCCAGTGGGTACGTGCGGGCTTCTCTTCTTCGGCGTCTGCGGTGGAGTCGCCGTTGACGAGGTATGCTTCCTTGCCGGACTTTGCGGTCCATACCGAGGGGATTTCTGCTTCTGCCGCGAAGGTCACGAAAACGCGGTCACCGTCTGCGGTACGGTATTCGACGCGCTGGCGGGGCGCGGGCTGTACGTTCGATTCGGTTTCCATCGACTGGGAACCCAGGCGCATACCGCGCAGGCTACGATCGCTCATTTTTCCTCCAGTGTCGTCGGGTGCGCTCTTTGGCGCTTTAGGCATAACGTTGGGCGGGGGAGAGCTATTCCCTCGAACGTTTACAAAACATCCATTATATCGGTAATAGTCTCCACCCGCCCAGCGTGGTGGTGTTTATTCGGCGTGATTTTTGGTGATTCACGCCTTTTTATGCGTTAGATTTCGCGTTTAGCCGTTGATGCCGTAGCTTCCGGGTGCCTGCGGTGCGCTCTTGGGTGCCTGTGCTGCGGGCTTCTTCGGTGCGTCTGCCAGGTCGGATGCGGGCAGGGTACCGAATGCGTTACCCAGGCCGCGCAGTGCATCGCCGAGTTCGGTCGGGATGAACCAGAGCTTGTTGGCGTCGCCTTCGGCGAGCTTGGGCAGGGTCTGCAGGTACTGGTAGGTGAGCAGCTGCTGGCTGGGGTTGGATTCGTGGATTGCTGCGAAGACCTTCTGCACGGCTTCTGCTTCACCGTTTGCACGCAGGATTGCGGACTGTGCGTCACCTTCTGCACGAAGAATCTGTGCCTGCTTTTCACCCTCTGCACGCAGGATGGCTGCTCGGGATTCACCTTCTGCGGTCAGAATATCGGACTGCTTCTGGCCTTCTGCGGTGAGGATTGCGGCGCGGCGGTCACGCTCTGCACGCATCTGCTTCTCCATGGAGTCCTGGATGGATGCCGGGGGCTGGATTTCCTTGATGTCCACGCGGGAGACGCGCAGGCCCCAGCGGCCGGTGGTGGAGTCGAGTACGCCTCGCAGCTCCGCGTTGATCTGGTCGCGGGAGGTGAGGGTCTGCTCCAGGTTCAGGCCGCCGACGACGTTACGCAGGGTTGCGCTGGTCAGTTCGTCCACGGCGCGAATGTAGTTGGTGATTTCGTAGGTTGCAGCCTTAGGGTCGGTGACCTGGAAGTACACGACGGTGTCGATGCCGACCACGAGGTTATCTTCGGTGATCACGGACTGCGAGGGGAAGGAAACGACCTGTTCACGCAGGTCGATGAGGGGCAGCACGCGGTCAACTACGGGGATGACGATGTGCAGGCCGGGGTTGAGAACGGCGTGGAACTTACCCAGTCGTTCGACGATGCCGGCTCGTCCCTGCGGGATGACGCGCACGGTCTTTGCGAGCATCGTCAGCACGAAGAGGATGAGTAGGACCGTCAGAATAAGGCTGATAGGCATTGTTTCTCCTTATCGGTGAGTTATATGGTGTGTTTTTGGGTATCTGAACCTGCTTTTAGAGCCGGTATTCAGATGGGTCTTAGTTGTTGCTCTTAGTTGTGGGGGAGAGGCTCTACGATTGCGGTAGCGCCCTCAATGGCTCGTACCCTCGCGTGTGATCCTGCAACAAGCGTTCCGGAGGTGGTGCGCGCCGTCCAGGTGTCGCCAGCTAGTACCACCAAACCGGTTTCACTAGTCACATCTTGAGTGACGCGCACCTCAGCACCAATGAGTGCTTCAGTATTAGTGACAGCTCCGGTGGCTGTTTTATTGAGTTTCTTCAGCAGCGGCGGGCGCAGGCCAAGAACCAGAATCAGGCAGATCACCACGAAAATAACGGTTCGAATCAGCATGTTATCCACGAAGGGCGATATTGCTGCGGTGACGCCTGCGCTGATCGCCAGCATGAGAAAGAACAGGTCGAGGCTGAGCATTTCTATGACGGCGAAAACGAGGGCGAGTGCAACCCAGAGTGTCCAGGGTGTCTCAAAGAGCCAATCCACGAGTTTTCTCCTTTGGTGTACGTCAACCGGCGTGGTTGACGTTGGATCTGCACACGAGGCGACGACACCTTCGTGATGCGGGGTATATCCATTATTTCAGGTGGATTGAGTACTGACGACAGTTCTGGTGACCGAGTGAGGTTAATACATGAACTGTTAAGACTTTATTTAGATATAGGGAATCTTGGGTTCATTCTAGACCTCCCTAAAAAGCCGATAATATACATTATGTAAAGTAGAGCTATTTTTCACTACCCCACCGGCTGCTCACCGGTGCTTTCTACGCTCTAGCTGGCACGGGTCGAACTGCGGTCCCCGTAATGCGACTGTTGCGACTACGCTCTTCCGTCCGCGGTTCTGAGCTCCGCACGCCTCACACCTTTCTCTGCGCTCCGCGCACCTCAGCTAGCAGTACGCTCACATGCTCCGAACCTCAGGTTCCTCAGTATCTCCCGGTAAACGACAAACACCCGAGACGAGTTCACACCATTCGGTGCGCCCCATCTCGGGTGCTTATCATCAGCTACTGAGATTCTTTGTTCTGCGCTTCTTTATTCTGCGTGCTTGGAGCTGAACTCTACCCAGGCATTGAGCACGCGCTCTGCTGCACCGGATGCAATAGATTCGCGTGCATCAGCCAACGCCTGAGTGAAGCGGGCTTCAAAGCTTTCGCCGTTGGTCGGGCGGTACGCGACCAGGCCAGCGGCAGCGTTCATCACCACAGCGTCGTGAATGGCGCGCAGCGGGCTCTTCGGGGCCTCGCCCTCCCCCGCCAAAATTGCACGGAAAACGCCCGCGTTGTACTCGGCGTCGCCGCCTCGCAGCTGCTCCAACGGTGCGTTCTGCAGACCATACTCGGTCGGATCGAAACGGTACTCGGTCAGCTTGCCGTCCACAGCCTCCCACAGGCGGCTCGTGGTGGCGATGGTCAGCTCATCCAGGCCGTCATCGCCGCGGAAAATCAGGGCGTGATCGCCGCGCTCCGCGAAGACGTGAGCCATCTTCTCAGCCATGACCGGGTTCGCAACGCCGATAGCCGAGGACTTCACGCGAGCCGGGTTCGTCATGGGACCCAGGTAGTTGAACGCGGTCGGAATGCCCAGCAGGCGGCGGGTCGGGCCCACGTGGCGCATTGCCGGGTGGAAGGTCATCGCAAACAGGAACGTGATGCCGGTCTCGCGAGCGCATTCGGCGACTGCGGGAATGGGCATGTTGAGGCGGATTCCGAGGGCTTCGAGGACGTCTGCGGAGCCGGATTTGGAGGTGGAGGCGCGGTTGCCGTGTTTGACGACGGTGGCGCCGGTGCCTGCGATGACGAGGGCTGCCATGGTGGAGATGTTGACGGTGTTTTGCTGGTCGCCGCCGGTGCCGACGATGTCTACGGCGTGGGGGTCGATGTCGACGGTTTCGGCTTTGGCGATCATGCCGGCTGCGAGTGCGCCGAGTTCTTCGGGGGTTTCGCCTTTGGAGTGGAGGGCGGTGAGGAAGGATGCGAGGATCGGCTGTTCGGTTTGACCGGTCATGATTTGGTCCATTGCCCAGGCGACTTCGGTGTCGGTGAGGTTTTGGTGTTTGACGAGCTGGTTGAGGATGTATTTCCAGGTGATTTCGTGCGTAGTCATGTGTTAAGTGTAAAACCCCCGTCTCGTATCTGCATGGTTGGGTGCAGTATGCGAGACGGGGGTTTGTTAGGCGTGTTGCGCTTTAGTGGTGGGTGCCTTCGGTTTAGTGGAAGGAGTCACCGCATGCGCAGGAGCCTGCTGCGTTGGGGTTGTCGATGGAGAAGCCCTGCTTTTCGATGGTGTCTTCGAAGTCGATGGTGGAGCCGTCGAGGTAGGGTGCGCTCATCTTGTCGACGATGACCTCTACGCCGTCGAAGTCGCGGACTGCGTCACCGTCGAGGACGCGCTCGTCGAAGTAGAGCTGGTAGATGAGGCCGGAGCAGCCGCCGGGCTGGACGGCGATGCGCAGGCGCAGGTCGGTACGGCCTTCCTGCTCGAGGAGAGCGCGGACCTTGGTCTGTGCTACTTCGGTGAGGTTGACGCCGTGGGTCGGCAGTTCGGTGGTGGTTTCACTCATTGGTGTTGTCCTTTTGTTTTGTTGGTTGCCCGTGTGCGTCGCGTGTGCGTCGCGTGTGGGTGTTTTAGCCTTCACGATACGCGCCCGAGTGTTTGATGCGCAACCTAGGGTGTGCATAGTTCGCCGGGGGCGTGAGTGTTGATGTGGGGGCTTGACAAATAATTCTGCTTCTAGGATACCGAAAAAGTGGGGGTTGGGGTTTGTGACCCTTCTCCCCCACTTTTTGTGGATGTTTTTAGCGAGCGCCGAGTGCGCTGAGCAGTAGCGCCTCCGCGAGGATTGCGTTCTTGAAGTCCGGGATGTAGAGGGACTCGTTGGCGCTGTGTGCGCGGGTGTCGGGGTCTTCTACGCCGGTGACGAGGATTTGTGCCTGCGGGAAGACGTCCTTCAGGTCGGAGATGAACGGGATGGAGCCGCCCATGCCGGTCTGTACGGGTTCGACGTCCCAGGCGGCGCGCATTGCGTCGAGGGCGGTCTGTGCGCCGTCTGCGTCGACTTCGGTGGCGAAGGGCATGCCGGAGTCAACGGCGGTGTAGTTCGCTTGTGCGCCGTGGGGTGCGTGTGCCTTGATGTGTTCGGCGAGTGCGCGGTGTGCGTTTTCGGGGTTGTCGCCGGGTGCGAGGCGGGTGCTGATGCGTGCGCGGGATACGACGGCGAGGGTGTTGGAGGAGGTTGCGATGGAGGGGATGTCCATGCCGATGACGGAGATTGCCGGCTGGGTCCACAGGCGGGATGCAACGGATCCGGTGCCTGCCAGGGGTACGGTGTCGAGGATGCCGGAGTCATTGCGGAAGTCTGCTTCGGCGTATTCGAGTTCGGGTTCGGGTGCGCGGTGCAGGCCTTCGACGGCTACGGCGCCGGTGGCGTCGTGCAGGGTGGCAATGAGCTGTGCCATGAGGGTGTGGGCGTCGAGCATGGGGCCGCCGAACATGCCGGAGTGGATGGCGTGGCTGCCGACGCGTACTTCGATGTCGCCGGATGCGACGCCGCGCAGGCTGGTGGTCAGTGCGGGTACGCCGGCGCGCCAGTTGGCGGAGTCTGCGACGACAATGTAGTCGGCGGACAGTTCTTCACGGTAGGTGTTGAGGAAGGAGACGAAGGAGGGCGAGCCTGCCTCTTCTTCACCCTCGATGAAGAGCTTCACGCCGAGCTTGAAGTCTTCGCTGAGAGTTTCGTTGAGGGCTGCGAGCGCGGCGAGGTGCACGAGGATGCCTGCCTTGTCGTCTGCTGCGCCGCGGCCGTAGAGGCGGTCGCCCTTGCGGGTTGCGACGAAGGGGTCGGTGTCCCACAGGTCGAGGTCGCCGGCGGGCTGCACGTCGTGGTGGGCGTAGAGCAGGATGGTCGGGTAGCCTTCTGCGGCGGGGCGGGAGGCGATGACGGCGGGCATGCCCTGCTTTTCGGTGCCGTCTGCGGTAGTGTAGGTGGCGCGTTCGATGCGTACGTTGTCGAAACCTGCCTTGGTTGCGAGCGCGGCGACTGCTTCGGCGCTGCGGTCTACTTGGGTGAGGTCGTGCGATTCCCAGGCGATGGAGGGAATGGCGACGAGCTCGGTGAGGGTCTGCAGGGTTGCTTCGAAGTTTTTGGTGACGGCGTCGCTGAGGGCGCTGTGGTGGGTGAATTCAGTAGTCATGTTTCTACCTTACCCCCACCTTGACCCTGCCTTGTCCCCGCCTCGGCCCTAACCGCCGGATGGTTGGGGTTGTTTCAGTTGCTGGTGCGGGCTTGTGGGGGCGGGTTTGGTGTGTGCCGTTCGGGTATGATGGGAGGGTGTTTGGTCGTAAGAAAGAGAAGGCTGAAGCGGAAGCTGTTCAGCCGCAGGTTGTAGAGGAGCCTCAGGCTCCGGTTAATCCGAAGTTCACCCCGAAGAAGGGCCGTCCTACTCCTTCGCGTAAGGAGCAGCAGGCGGCTCGTCGTCAGCCTCTGGTTGTTAATGACCGTAAGGAGGCGAAGGCTCGTGAACGTGAGGCGATGGCGAAGGCTCGTGAGCGTCAGAATGATGCGTTGATGGGTGGCGATCAGCGTTACCTGCCTGCCGTGGACCGTGGTGCGCAGCGCCGTTATATCCGTGATTATGTGGATGCGCGCCGTAACCTTGGCGATTTCATGCTGGCTGTGCTGCTGGTTCTGCTCATTGGTGGCTGGATTGCTCAGGGTGTGTCTGGTACGTCTTCTGCGGCGGCGCCGATTTATTACGGTTCCGTCTACGCAATGTATGCGCTGATGATCCTGTGGGTTGTTGACTACTTCATTTTGTGGCGCAGCCTGAAGAAGAAGCTGATTGCGAAGTTTGGCGAGGTTCAGCGCGGTTCTGGCATGTATGCGTTTAACCGTGTGATGATGATTCGTCGTATGCGCCGCCCGGTTCCAATGGTGAAGTACGGCGAGTACCCGCACTAAGTCGTTAGTGCCTTATAGGCGCTTGGGGAGAGGTCCTGAAGGTTCAGGCCTCTCCCCTATTTTTGTGTTCATATTTTTATGTTCTTGCGCTGGACATATGTATTGCGGCTAGACGCCGGTACGGTTAGGCGTCGATTTGGGAGTAGAGGATCTGCCATTTGCCGTCGCGGTGTTCGAGGGCGAACTTGTAGATTTCTTCTTCCTTGTCGCTGCTCCAGGTTTCTTGGCGGCCGTCAGGTTCCACCTCGGTGTGTTTGTCCCATTCGTGGTTGGTTTTCAGGTAGTAGGTTCGGCCGTCGTCGCTCCAGGGTATGCTTTCGGGTTCGAAGTGTTCGATGCCGTCGATGACCCATCCGCCGCGCTGGTAGAGCGCTTCTATTTCCCGGTAGATTTTGAGTTCTCCGTCGTTTGATGAGGAGAGGAATTCGCGTGCTTTGCTGTAGTCGCCGGTTTGGACGCCGTAGTTGACCCACTGGTTCCAGGCGTCCATGGTTTTGAGGATGCCCTCTGGGGTCTTGTCGCGGTATCCGTTTTCGGGGGCGTTGGGTTTGGGGACGTTCTGGGCGGGGCCTTTGGCATCTGCTTTGCGGTATTCGCCGCTACCGGCGCTGCTGCTTGAGCTGCTGTTGGTGGCAGCCCTGCCGGAGGCTGTTGATCCATCTCCTGCAGTTGTGATGTCGTGCGGCACGCAGGCGGCGAGTAGGGTGCTGAGGGTGATGAGTGTGCCTCCGGTTAGCATTGAGCGGCGGTTCAGCATGTTGGGGTTCATGGTTGGTCCTCCACATCGTTGTAGTGCATGGTCTCCCGCTTATCTCCATTATGCGCGAGCGCGCACTGGGAACCTGTCATTGCTCCTACCCTCTGGGTGTGTGGCGGTCTATATTGCGGAAAGATTACGAGGCCTTCACTTTGGTTGTTGATTCAAAATACGCGGCGACTCAACACAGTAGAATCCTGCAGGAACTTTTTCATGATTATTTATCCACACCCTCGTAGCCCATAATTTCCCACTTTATTCCGTTATGTTTAAATTCATATTTAAACGTATCATCGCTTTTATCATCATTATTCCATCCACGCCAGCTACCATCATATTCAACACATATCTCACGATTCCATTCTCGGTATACCTTCCAGAAATATGTCTCTCCATCTTCTGACCACGGCGCACCATCAGCACGCAGGTTTTCTATTCCGTCAATTACCCAACCTCCACGTCGATAAAGTTCTTCAATATCATCGTATTCTTTTAGTTCAACTTCAAAAGTCGATGAAATGAACTGACGAGCCATTGAATAGTCACCAGTCTGCACGCCATAATTACCCCATTTAATCCACGCATCCATCGTCTTACGGATACCTTCAATAGACTTCTCGCGATAGCCCTCTTCAGGAGCGTTAGGCTTGGGCACATTCTGAGCATTACCATGCTTATCAGCCGGACGGTACTCCCCATCGGGCGCCTTGGAACCACCCGAATAGCCTCGAACAGTAGATGGGGTTGCGCTCGCCGAGGGTGATTCAGATGCCGCCACAGATGCCGAAGCGGTCTCGCTCGGCGCGGCGGTTGCGGTAGCTGCCGCCTCGTTATTTGCCTGCGCGCCACACGCAGCAAGCAGGGCGGATGCACCAAAGAAAGTAACGCCTCCCAACAATGCGCGGCGGTTAAGAACAAAAGAAGACACAGGAATTCCTATCCTCAGAAATACAAAACTCTAGAATTTTGAAATGCGCTAATTCTCAGCGCATTATCCATCTACCTGTTCGCAGCCAACGATCTTCCAGGAAGAATCGGAGTACTTAAACTCAAATTTCCACATATCGTTATCCTTCTGGATATTGACATCTCTGTGCCACTCGCCAGTAGGCTCCACAAGAGTTATATAATTCCACTCGCGATACGCCTTCCAAAAATAGGTTTCCCCATCTTCCGTCCATGGCTTTGTATGAGCGGTGTAGTTATCTATACCATCAATAATCCACCCGCCGCGCTTATACAAATCTTCAAAACTCTTATACCCTTCCAGCTCCTCCGTAAAATCACTGGAAATATACTTTCGAGATTCCGTAAAATCGCCTACCTGAATTCCATAATTAGTCCATTTAACCCAAGCATCCATCGTCTTACGGATACCCTCAATAGACTGCTCACGATAGCCCTCTTCAGGAGCATTAGGTTTAGGGACGTTCTGAGCAGGACCCTTGCCGTCCGCAGGGCGGTACTCCCCATCGGGCGCCTTCGAACCGCCCGAGTAGCCGCGAGTGACTCGCGGGCTCGGAGTAGCTGATGCAGAAGCGGCATCAGACGCCGCGGCAGATGCCGAAGTCGTTTCACTCGGTGCAGCGGAGGCGGTAGCTGCCGCCTCGTTATTTGTCTGCTGGCCACACGCCGCAAGCAGGGCACCAAGGCCCACAAGTGCGCCA
>ENA-OWMY01000074-OWMY01000074.1-metagenome-genome-assembly--contig:-NODE-74-length-29694-cov-15.072944_pt1 | contig 29694 bp, 30 predicted proteins | sample MGYA00245358_ERZ651122 | MGnify/ENA primary metagenome ERZ651122 (study PRJEB26857, sample SAMEA4031752) | metagenome | biome: human; feature: oral; material: saliva | place: Philippines | collected 2014...
TTGAAGATATTAGCAACTAAGCTTGAAAATATAACACAGACTACAATAGTATAAACTAAATTTTGACCAAAAAAGAAATAAGTTATAAAGGCTGATGCAATCGAACTAGCAGTAACAATTCTACTTTCTTTTAGCCCACCTAAAGCTATTCTAGCCAACATTATTCCGACTCCTGCCATCATTGCATTTATAATTGTTGAACCTGCAAAGTCAACTATTATAGAAAGAGTTCCAGTAAGTCCTAAAATAACCATAGTTATACCTGAAAATAAAATTATTGAAAGTCTTTCTCTAATATCCTTCCCTAGCATTCCAGCAAGAGCTATTGTTTCAGCTTGGAAAGAAATTGGTATAGCAGAACCATATAACAAACAAGCAACCGCACCAACAACAAAACCAAAAGCAGTTGGAACAGAAGCAAAACCATAAGTAGCAGCTAAAAGAGCTTGAGGAATACCATTTAAAACAACTCCTAAAGCAGCAAGTACATCACTAAGTGTCATAGAAAACTCCTTTTTAATTTATTTAATATATTAAGTCTCTAAACGTTGATATATAGCCGTTTCTAAGGGTTTTCTACTACTAGTAATATATAAAAAGAAAAAAAAAAATCATATTTCTCTCTCTATATTTAAATCACTATCTAGTACATACAAATTTATTTTTTAATTTTTCTATTTTTTTGTTGACAATTAGAAAAAGTGTGGTATAATAAAGTCATAAGAATAGTACAAATCTAAATCGAACACACCAACTGGCTATATCAACACGATGAATGAATAATTTGAACAAAATGGTTGACATTGTCATTTGTATGTGATATAATCAAGGCAGTAAAAAGATTTGGATAAATAGAAAGGACTGACACCGTCATGGAAAAAAACACACAAATTATCACACTAGCTCAAAACATCATTGTAAATAATGATGATAAACTGACTCAAGACCTCGGATTCAAATCCGAAGTTCTTGATGCAGCGTTTAATTGCAATACATTCGAAGCCCTAGCAAATGGTGAACTCGCACATGGAATGAATGAAAATCAACTGGATGAATTAATAACTGAGATTAAAACGGTTATGAGAAAATTGGATGCTGTGAGCTTATTACGTCCGAGTCTTCAAAAATGGATTTCTTGTATCCGCAATTATTGCACGTTTGATATGCAAGAAATACGAACACTCGAAGCACGACAGTTAGCTGGTTTGGAATTGTCAATTGATGAAGAAGAAAAACTACATGGTTTTACAACTAAAGTGGATTATGTCGAAACATTTAATAATGTGCTCTCAGTTTTGGGTGATATGTTGAAGATTCAAGAGTTGAAAAAAGCACTGGCAAAAGGCGGTCCAGATTATGCAAAATCAGAACCTGGTTTGGCAATAGCTGAACAAATTAAATCTTTGTCTACAAACCTTCCAACTAGTAAGACTGTAAAATTCTTGGCTGAGTTCGTTGACAATGTAACAAAAGAACAATTTACCGTGAGTAAATTTAATAACCGTGTCGTATTCTCAGTTAACCTTAGACGGACCGATGGAAGTATGTATGAAATAAACTCAACATCAGCCTTGGCATTTACTGAGCAATTTACCAGTCAGTTACCGCAAAACCTAAAGACTCCGTTGTCATTAATGGCTCAAACACTCATTGAGTTGTATGATATTGGAACTCGTGGTGATTATCTTACACCGTATGATGACGTTTATGAAAGTGAATATGTTGAACGTTTTGCTGAACATATTGATTCACAAGTTGGTAAAGGTGGTTTTGCTGCCTATCTACTGTACCCAATTCTTTACAATGACCCTACAGTTAGAAAAGACCTTGGTATCAAGCGCCATGTTGTGGTAGGTACAATGGCATCTACTGGTAAGTCAATTCTAGGGAAGTTCTTAAAGCTATTTTACAAAGACGTTCCTTATGAAATTGGTGCACGTATTGAAACTTCCAAAGGTGGATATAATGCACCAAAACACGGATGGAATGCAGCCATCGTGGACAAATCAATTGTTTATATCGATGATGACTCTGCAGATAATAGCGAACGTGAAGACTTCTACAAGAACTTATGGTCTCAAAATGGTTTGACAATGGGCACGGCTGGTAAAGAAAGAACTGGTACGTTCCGCGGTTTCTGTTATAGTAACGCGAATAAGTTCGATAGCTCAATCTCTGAACACGAGCAAGTTTCAAAACGTGTGTATGTCTTCGTGTTGAATAAACTATTTTCATCAACGTTTAACCGTGATGATTCAAATGTGTTTTACGGCATGGAGTCACGAAATTCAGAAATCACACGCGATGCTGTTATCAATTATTTGAACAAACATCGCGAAGACGCAATCAATTGGTTGGTGAATTACAAGCAACCAGAAGACGTAGTTAACGACTCAATCTCACGTGGTACAACAGAATATGATTTGATTGTTATTATCTTGAAATTACTTGCCCAAGTTACTGCCGATAACAAAGAAGGTACAACACCATGGATTCCCATTAATCATATTAAATCTATTTTTGGTGCATATGTTGGTGACCAAAAATTGACTGGTAAATTCATCGAATCCTTGGGTAATGGTAAATACTTCAAGACTAACTCTCCATATGTCGCAATGAGACGTGTGAAGGCTGACGAAGAGGGTAACACAGAAACAGTATTCCTCATTGGTAAAAATTATGCAGGTGCAGCTCCAACATACTGCGTTGGTTTCCAATCTGATATATCTATTGATGATTTTGACAAACTCACGGATGATGATAAACAAGAATTGATTCAGTTGTTTGCGGAAGCAACTGAATCATCTCGTGAGGCGGCAGCACCTGGCTCAGTATTAACGCCTGAAAAATTACAAGCTGTCTTATCAGTCAACGTAGCAACAGATAAAGACGCTGCGCGTGAATTTATCAAATCATTCATCACTGCTATTTCAACAGATGAAGAAATGATGAATGAATTGAAGTCGCTAATCAAATAAGTATGATATATACGTATGTATGAGGTACAACATCATGAAAAAACACGAAATAATTGCATTACAGAATGGTATATTCAATCTCAAATCATTCCCGAATCACGAGCCATACGCCGAAGATTCAATCTTCACGCTCCAACCACTGGATAATTTATATGCAAAAGTTCGAGTGGCTGATGCACATAAATTTGATTCATTCGAATCATTTACAAACGTCATGAGAACTGGCGTACGCAATGAGTCGCGATTGATATCAGCATTACTGCTCGATGGTAAACCAATTGCTCAAGCTACTGATGAAGAATTGGCACGCGTCAAATCAAAAGACCAGATGACCTATCCACTCAACATGTGGAACCTTGCCAATTACCGTGAAGATGGTACAACAGCTGGAACAAATATCATCAACACTGGAGCTGTGTTAATCGACATAGATGATACAGATAAATCGGTTGATTATATCGTGCAGGTATTGAATCTGTTAAAAACCGATTGGATGCTCGTGTCGTCTCTACGACATAAAGAGAACCGAACAAAGGTGCATATCATCTTACCGGTATCACAACCAATCACAGAGGCCGTTGTTTATAAACGCACCTGGTGGAAATTGAATGAGTATTTCAAGACATTCGGTATTAATATAGACACGCAAGTGTCTGATTGGACTCGACGCATGTACTTGGCAAGTTCTGATTTATGTCGACGAAACGTATCAACAGGCCATGGACTCGTTCCAGTTTTTGAGAAGACGCAGAAAGAATTGGAACGCGACAGGAGAATGGAAGAAGCCGCTAAGAACGCAGGTAGATTAAAACTTGCAAAACTCGATTTGGAAAAGGCTGCAGTAGCCGTAGCAACAGCAAAAGAAGGTGACCGCAACGGTATGTTAAATCGCGTATTGTGGTTTCTCAAAAAACGAGGGGCAACCATCGAAGAGTTGAGAGCCGTGGCAAGTGTTTCAAACGTAGAAACGCGTCAAGAACTAATCTCAACATTTCGCAGCGCAACTGGATTTGAATTTTAAAGCTGTACATCATGACTATGGAAAGGATATATAATATGAATACAACAACAACATTAAAATTACACGATGACATCACGAAGCAATTACTAACACTCATGGCAGCTTCCGTTGGATGTATGAACTCTGTGAGAAACGCAGTAGCTAAATCAAAAAATAGCTCAGGTCGTTCCGTTATTACCATTGATGGTGAGACGGATAACAAAATCTCAATCACTGGGTTTATCAATGACGATATCAGAAACGCTACTCAGTTCGGGACAATGGTACGACAATACGACATAGCGTATCTCAATGGATATGATTTAGCTGATAAACATGATTTAGTTCTTTATTATCTACTATCAGTTGTGTTTGAATGTTTCGCAGACTCAGATGATAAAGTAGAGCTGGTCATTGGGGGAAACAAAACATCCTGTGAATTTATTCATAACATAACCAAACTTTTGAATATTCATACACATTGTTTGTATAAATGTGAATGTTTATGCAGTGAATGTAGTTGTTGTGAGGACTGAGTATGGGAGAGACGATAGGTAGTGGCAATGACAAATCAATGTTCTTCATGATGAGGGCAGCATATCTGGAACGTGTCAAAGCTCCTTGCGTGTGGATGCATTTGTATAAGAAACATCACACAGACATATTGGTTGAGAAGGATTCCAATGATGAACTGATAATGAATCAAGAGCTGGCAACATTCTTCAAGGATGGTTGTGCTGATGACTCCATATCAATAAACGTTGATGGTGTTATATATATTGTATCATTCAAACAATTGCAGCGCTGGGGACTGAAGCGATGTCGAGAGTTGAATAAACATTCTAACAAATACAACTGTAGAAATCAAACAGCAGAAGAACTGCTAGCGCAATGGATTCATGAACATCTAAAATAAATAATAAAAAAAGTGGTGAATTGCTTGACGCGTCGCCACTTTTGTGATATAATATGTATATAGAATACCACAAAACATACAGAAACCCCCCGGGCATACGCCTTTATTTGGGAGGGTAAAATTCGGTGGGTGGGCACAGGAACGAACCTCCAGAAGATTTTGCCCAAAATGTTTTGTGAAAAAGGATACAATATGAATAAATATGCACTGAAACCGTATAAATATGCAGTAAACCTTAAGCGAAAATCGGGTAACAAGAGCTTGCGACAGGGTAATGAAATGATTAGTGAGAACGATAACATGTATCATCGCGTTAAAGCGGACATTGTTCAACACCTGAGACACACGGCGCATAAAAATGCAGGTTCTATTGAAAATCCATTTTCAGAAGAGCGCCCTTGTACTGTTAATATAGTAATTCACCCGCCGACGGCGCGCAAGATGGACCCGCCGAATTGGAACCCAACGGTGAAACCGATTATTGACGGTTTGGTAGACGCTGGCGTATTGGTTGATGATAATTATAACGTTATCAAACGGTATTCATTTGAGATGGGTGAATTATCAAACGAAAAAGGTGTATATCGAATTGAAATCACTATTGAAGACTATAAGTGAGAGGATTGAGGTGTAAACCTATGGCTAATAGTAAATATCATAAATTATGTTTACCAAACCTGGAAACAATTACCGAGCATCGAGCAGCTGGTGCCAGCTTTGATGACATCGCAGAGTTCCTTGGTGTACGTAAACAGACCATTGTAAACTGGAAGAAGCAACATCCAGAGTTTGCAGCGGCATTGGAGGAAGGCGACGCCCAGATGGGTGAGAACATCGAGTGGACAGCGGCTCATTCACTGATTGATAAATTAAAAGACCGCATGGTCTTAACTGAGCAGATTATAGAAGATGGAGTCATTGTCAAGGAAAAACGGCAACTAATTAAGGCTGATACAACGGCAATCATCTTTGCTCTGAAGGCTCAGAATCCGAAGACTTGGGACCCACTCGGCGTAGCTCGGGTCAAAGAACTTGAGAAAAATGAAGACGTGAACAAACAAATCTTGGACACTCTTCAAAGTTACTCACCGCAGAATTTTGCTGATGGCAAAATCACTAAAATTGGATAAAACATCGTATGATGGAGGATTTACAAAATGGCAAATTATTATGACTTTAAATCGCGCGTTTTAAATAACGGATATGACTTAGATGGGAGTTACGGCTGGCAGTGTTGGGATGGCGCGATGCTCTGGGTTAAAGAACTGACTGGTAAGGTTTACAACTGCACATTAACAGGCTATGCAGTGGATATCTGGACCAACCGTTACAACAGTGGAATCTTAGACGATTTCGATGAAGTGTACGATTTACAGCCTGGTGACGTCGTGGTATTCCCTGAAACATCGTGGACACCATACACACACATTGCGATTTTTGATAGTGATGCTGGTAATGGTGGTGGATACTTCCTTGGACAAAACCAAAGTGGTATCCCTGGTGAAGAAGGCGGAAAAGCGTTTGACTTGATGTGGTTCCCATATTCAGCAACTTGTGACACGGCTTTCCGCTATAAAGGCTCAAGTGATTCTGGCGCTTCTGATGAATCTAACGATTATGAAGAAACAACTTCTTCAAGCTCAGATTCTGAATGGATTCGCGAAGACGGAGTATTTACAAGTAAATACGTAATTAACGCGCGAAGTGATGCATCTACGTCAGCTGATATCGTCTACACGTTTCCAGCTGGGTCTGAGATTCAATATGATTACTACGCGTTTAAGAATGGCTACGTTTGGATTTCACAACCACGTGAAGACGGAGGCTGGTGGTACTTGGCCACTGGAGAGGCTGAGAATGGTCGACGAACTGAACCAGCTTGGGGCACGTTTGAATAAACATAAAATAAACTGGCCACAAAAATATATTGTGGCTTTTTTTGATGACGAACTTACCGTTCCTATAATATATATGTAATGTAGAAAGGTATTTAATTTATGAAGTATCTGAATGAATTACTAGAATATGATAAAGAACATGGTGTGAAACATTGTGAAGCCATTGAAAGAGCGTTTCTAAAACATCAAAGAATTCATGAACGTGCAATGAATGGCACCTATCTTTATAAACCTGAAGTGGTTGAATCTGCAATCCATTTCGTGGAAAAAGAGTTCTATAAGACGACCGGTGAACTTGATTTGATTGAATTGCAACCTGCCCAAAAATGGTGGTTCGAACTTTGGTTCGGATACTACACGAACGAAGGTCATATTTTAATTAATGAGACGTTCCTTAACATCATCCGAGGTGCTGGAAAATCAACAATTCTTGCGGCTGTGGAAGCCTACTGGATGCTCTTTGGGGGTAACTATGGTGGAGAATCATGGGTCATTGCCTATGACAACAATCAGGCAGACCATGTATTTTCACAGGTCCGTAATCAGATAACGACTGGTGATGGATTACTCAAGAAACTGGGTGACGCTGGGCAGTTACGGACGACGAAGACAGGTATTTTGTTTGAGCCGTTAAAGAATGAATTTCGCAAGGCAACACACGACGTATCTCGTCTTCAAGGTAACAACACGAGCTTAAACGCGTTTGATGAGGTCCACACGTACAGAGAGGATGTAATTTCTGCTGTTAATAAAGGTAGTCGTCAGAAACAAAAATCATGGCGCTCAATTTATATAACTTCAGGTGGTATCACGCGCGGTTATTTGTATGACCAGTTGATTAAACGATTCAAATCGGATGAAGAGTTTAACAATGACCGTTCCATTGGGTTAATCTATCAGCTAGATTCAGCTAAAGAAGTCCGAGACGAATCCAATTGGACTAAAGCGGCACCAATGCTGCCAGGTGGGTTGCCAAAATTGGAAGCTGTACGTGAAGAATATCAAATTGCATCACGAGATAACGCACTGCAATTGCAATTTTTAGCGTATAATATGGGTGTAGCCGTTAAAGACAGCACCAAATATATTACGCCAGAAGAATATGAATGTACCGACTATGATTTTGATGACGTGTGGTACGGCGCAGACGTCGTCGTTGGCATCGACTTATCGCTCGTCGGTGACTTAACAGCTATTACGTTTATTACTGAGAAAAATGGAACAGTTTACGCGCACTGTGAAGCCTTAGGGTCTAGAAACACGCTCAGTCAATTGCCAGATGTAGTGGCTAAACAGTTAGAAGTGATGCCAAATTTGACATTAACGGATGGAGCCTATATTTTGGCATCTGACGTTTTCGAAGTGTTAAAGGATTTCGTAGACCGTACGAATTGCAACCCAACTTTCATTGGTTATGACCCGTCACGATATGAAATCTTAAAAGGGTTAATCGATGATTATTTCTTTGATGTCGACAATGAACGTCAAATGAGAATAAAACAAGGGTTTGCTATGTCTGATTATATCAAGTTGATGAAAGAGAAACTGAAAGATAAATCTCTGGTTCATAATAGTCCGATATTACAATGGAGTCTCAAGAATTTCGGTGTGAGAGTTGGGACGTCTGGTGATTTGATGGCCATGAAAATGAATGATTCTGAAAAGATAGACCCGGTAGTGGCGCTAGTTATGGCACTTCAAACCGCCGTGATAAAAGGATTTTAAAAACGTCATAAAATATGGCGTTTTTAGTTGCGAATATTTCCAATTTATGATATAATAAAGGTATCGAATAATAATACAAAAGGAATGAATAATTATGATTGAATCTGCATTACATCAATTGTCACAATTATCACCAGAGCAAATGAGTATTTCCATGTTAGCTCTCGCAGTATTTGACCTCTGGACCGGTGTGAGTTTGTCAATTAAAATGAAAACAACATTGTCAAAATCTCTAATCAAAGGCTTTATGTTGAATCTCGTCATTGTCATCTCACCGCTGGTACTCAACATCTTGGCACATCTGCAATTTATTGCAAATGAAAAACCAGACTTCACATACATTAACATCATTAGTCTATTGATTACCTTAGCTTACATGGCAGCATCTGGAGCATCTGCAATTGCTAACTACTCAGCAGCCTATCCACAGAGTAAGAACTTCTTAACTCAAATTGCGTATAAATATTTACCAAATGAAGTCCAAACGAAACAGGCCAAACACGGAGTATTACCAGCCGAAGAAATCGTGAAAGACATTGTTGAAAGTGTAACTCCAAAAACAGAAGATGGTGAAGATTTGGTTACAGTATCTAGACCAGGATTCGCTAAAGTTACATTACCTAAATCATTAGTTAGAGACACAAAAGGTGCAACTTTAGTTGAAGTGTCAAAAACATCAAAACAAGAAGTTGATAACATTATAACACCAGCGACAAGAACGGGTGATAAAATTGCAGTCACAATGACTGGTTCAGGTGTTGAAGTTACAAACGGTGCAGCTTCGACAGTGGCTCCAGAAGTTCCAAAGGATGAAAAATATGACGAGCTACCTCGTGGATAATGAAGAAGAAGTAAAACCACAAGGTATGAGAGGAACGGGTTTCTATTCAAATAAAAACTGGATAGAAGTCCGGGACTTCATAAAACGACGGGACAAAATGACATGTCAATCTTGTGGCGAGCCAATCACTGGGCGTTATATTGTTGACCATATCAAAGAAGTAAACGAAACAAACGTTCATGATTGGGATATTGCATACAATCCTGAAAATCTTCAATTATTGTGCCAATCATGTCACAATGCTAAAACATTTTCAACAGTTGGCACGACGAATGAAACATTCTGGTAAGAAAGGAGAAATGATATATGGGTATTTTACAATCAGTTGTGAAAATATTCACTGGTGATATTGATACAAAAACACAACACGTCACATGGAACGATACTACGGCTAATTATACCAGTGCATTTATGGCGTCGGTCGTCTTGTTTATCGCTCGTGAATTTTCAAAATTGACGATTAATCACCGTATTTATAGGAAACAAACCGACGGCTCATATCTAACATCGGATAAACTCGGTTCAGCAGAGTTCGAAGTATTAAATTATAACCCGAATGGCATGAGAACGAACGCGGAATGGAAACGCGAAATTATCAGACGTTTAATGGCCGGTGGCAATGTATATTTAAAACCAGTACGACGAAATGGAATTTTAGTATCATTGGAATTCACAGACATTGCAACATATGAAAAGAAACCCGATGACATCTTGGTGATTACTAGTCCGATTTACTCTAGTAAAAATTCATCATTGTATGATAGAATTTTGAACAACATTGCGACTCAACTCGATTCGAATAAACTTCGCGGTTTCTTGAAAATCAATGCCGCGATTTCATCACAAAACAACAATTTCAAAGACGTGGCCTTGAATCAATTAAAGGCGATGCAAGAAGTTGCATCTTATAATGGATTGGGTGTCTTAGATGGTAAATCAGAACTGGTTGAATTGAAGAATGATTATTCAACGATTCCACCTGAAACGGTATCCATAATTAAACGTGAAATCTTGAATGGATTCGGATTTTCTGAAAGTTTGCTAACTGGTGAGTACACTGAAGATGATTATCGCCATTTCTTTGACAATGTGCTTGCACCTATCGTGAATGAATTCCAAACGGAGTTGACATACAAATTATTGACAACTTATGCACGTATCAACACTGGCGATAAACAATCGTTTGAACGTATCGCAGTATCTGTTGACGCCTTCCGTTTTGCTGGTGTTAGTCAGTTGATTAAATTAGCTGCTGCTAACACAAATGGAGCATATTTAACAGTTAATGAGGTCCGCAAACTTATGGGATTTGACCCGGTAGAAGGCGGAGATGTATTCAGAACAAATCTGAACTCTACCGAGATATCATATGATGGTAATGTAGATGGAGGTGAAGAATAATGCCGAGAGAAGTACCAGACATTGGCATGCTAGATGGTAAACCAACAATAAAAAGCTGGGTTACTACAAGTATGAAGAATGGTATTCGATTGAATAGCCAAAAATTAATCGATTTTGCTGAGCAAATTGACAAAAAATTTGACAGTAATGACGAATCTCTGAATCGATTGCAGACAAATATGAACAATCGTTTCAGCGGTTTTGATACAAAATTTCGAGACAATGACGTTAGATTGAATGCTATACAATCATCAATTCCGGTTAGTACTCTACCTAAGCTATTTGGTTCAGAAAAATTACCATATTCATGTGAGCAGTCTATAACACTGCCTGGTGGGTTATTGCACTTCAACTACCTAACGAAGGATATGCCAAATTTTGATAATGTTAATGCCAAACTCGATGACTTCGATATGGTAATTAACAAAAAATCTCGTAAATCAAAAACGACATATAATACTAATAAACAGTCATTTGATAACAATACGATGCCCGTCTTCACTGGATATCAAAGATGCTCCGATGGTGGATACAATATTTTCTACATTATTGGTCCTTCTAGTAGTGATAATATTAAAATGGTAACGTTGAAAAACAGACCACGGTACAAAGATTACGGTGAAATAATTACTGACCCATCAAAAATCGAAGGTATAAAATTACCTGATGATTCATCATCAGCATTCAGCATTATTGGGACGCCACTGGACGAGGTTTCATTGAAACCTATTTCTCAGCATGTAACATGGATTCCATCCTGGTTTGGCGGTTCTGATATAAAAACCACATTGTATTCAACGTTGATTCATGAGCCGGATAGCAGTTATTATTATGACAAACAAAAAGTGTTGGAAACATTCATGGACGTGTCGGTGTTTGGGAATGCTATGTATAATGAAAACCAATACAAATTACGTAGATATTTTATGAGAATTAATCATATGTATTTACGCTTAACCGAAGCTAATGATGATGGCACCAAAATAACAACGGTTTATCATATACGAAACGATATATAATATGAATGAAATCAAACGAAAACTAGGTTTCAAATATTTTGGAACCACTGATTATCAATCGGCATTGTCTGTGCTCGCACCTTCATCCGTGCCTGTACGTAGGTTCTACAAAGAACTAGAATACCATAACAAGGAGAAAAATCATGACTCTAAAAACTGAGCAATTCAAATCAAATCAAAAACCGCGCTGGACAAACGGTAAACCGGCTAATGGTGACAACTTCGCACAATTTATTGACGCAATTGCACAACTTGTCGAAGACACTGGCGTTGAAACCCTGAACGGAGCCAAAGCGGTTATTCCAAACGATGCAAAAATTAAAGAGCTTGCAAAAGCCGTGTTAAACACTGAGGCGGATTTCAATGGGACAGCTCTTGCTCGTAAAATCACTGAAGCTGCAGGTCATCCGTTTAACTACGATACCGACGCAAAAACAAAAGTGGCAAGTGACATTACTGAACGACTAAAAACCACAGCTGCTTATTTCTACACTTGGAAAAACAACCAGTTGACTGTTACACAGAATGGTGCAGGTGCTGCGGTGACTTTAACAGCCGGTGCAAACTTCATGACGGATACTGGTACCGCTAAATATTCAGCGACACCAATTACGGAAGATAAGACAGTGTTTGAGCTTACTCGACCAGACGGTGGGCGTTTGGTGTATAACGTATCAAGTAAAACAGTAACTGTAGCGGCTAACCTAATTGGTTAATTTAGTATATATCATGTATATGTGGAGGATTAACAAATGAATATTAATAGTATTCTAGTCGATTCGAATAACAACAAAATCGAAACAAACACGTTAATTCACAATGCAAAGAACGATAAAAAAGACGGTATTGATGTGGTCTATGCACATATCGCAGTGGTCAATGATAATGGGTTCTCACTTCGTGAGAATTCCATTACAACCACGCGTGAAAGATACCCGCTGTTGTTCGAACATTCTGATTTGCGCGTAGAAGACGTTGTTGGTTATATCGAAACAGATGCAAAACCGAATGAAAAAGGCGAGTTCATCGGAACCATGTATTTCTATAATACTGAACAAGGTCAGCACGCGAAACAATTATGGCTTGATGAAGTTATCAATGAGCTGAGCGTGTCCTATTATCTGGATGAATTCGACGTAGTTGACGACGGTACTGGAAACGTGTTCTTGGATGTCAAAAACTGCATCCTCAAAGAGGTTTCTATTGTTTCAGTTGGAGCTGATAGAGCAACTGGTGAAGCTGTGTCAGATGTGACAACAGAGGACGACAAAACAGAAATCGCAGAAGTTGCAACAAACGCGCGTGAAGAAAGCGCATTGGATGATGTTCAGGAATTGTCAGAAAATTCAGACAATTTACCAGAATCTGAATCTGAAGAATCAGAGGTTGAACCAGAAGTTGAAGACGTTGAGCCAGAGGCTGAACCAGAGTCTGAAATATCTGAGCCAGAGGTCGAAACTGACGAAGTTGCAACCGAGACAGAAGAAGACGTTGAAAAATCCGAAGTAGAATCAGAAACTCCTACTGAAATTGTAGAAAATTCTGAAAATATTGAAGATTTGAAAAAAAATATTCTCAAAGATGTGGCAATTTTGTTGACATTATAAAATCTTTGTGATATAATATATTTATGAATATAATGAAGAAAGGTTCACATTATCATGAAACTAATCGACCAAATCGAAAGTATTGACAATCAGTTAAAAGACCTTGGTGACAAAATCAGCAATGCTGAGGACAAAGAAACCATTGAAGGTTTAATGGCTGAGGTCAAAGAATTGAAAAACGCAAAAGCTCAACTTATTATCCAGACGGAGGAAGAAACAGTGGAAAAACAATTATCAAAAAATTATCTTGAAACAGAACAAGCGTTGCATGATTTCGTAGAAGTTCAAAAGAACTCTCGCAGCGAAGCTGAGATTAAAGAGCAATGGGAAGCAAAATTAGCTGAAAACGGTGTGACAATCACTGATAAAGATAACTACCTTCCTAAAAAGCTTGAGTTGGATATTCAAACTGTCCTTACTCGTAGTAACCCGGTTTATCCAATCTTCAAACATACTAACATTGGTGCAATCTTGGTAGCTCGTGATTTTACATCAGACGATGAAGCAAAGGTACACGTACCAGGTACAACTAAATCACGTCAAACAGCAACTTTGAAAGTTTCAGGTTTGAAACCGCGAATGATTTATAAGGCTACATCAATCAACGAAATCGACAAACGTACGATTGACAATTTCGATGAGTTGTATCAATTGTTAGTTGCTGAGTTGGCACAACGTGTTGTTGATAAAGTCGTAGACCTTGCCTTGGTTGAAGGTTCAGCTACAGACGGGGAAACTGGTGAAGCTGCAAATGAAAATGGTTTCATCTCAGTTATGAACGAAACAAACACAAACAAAGTGAAGAAAATCAACGGTAAAGCTGACCTTGTAGCAGCAGTTGAGCAAGCGGTTGACGGAATCGACGCACCAGGCAAGAAATACTTGGTAGTAACGAAAGCGCAAAAACGTGATATCCTTGATGCATTACGTAAAAAATTCCCACAATCAACATTCTTGAACAACAACCGCGACATCGCAAATGTATTCGGTGTTGATGAATTGGTGATTTACCAAGGTACGAAAGCATTGATGCCAATCGTAATCGCACAAGATGCTTACCATGTAGACATGCAACCACTTAACCGCATTGAACAGTTCCGTTTGGATACAAACGAAAACGATATCCTTGTTGAAACTCCAGCAACTGGTCGTCCAGTAGCCTTCGGTGGTGCCGTGGTTATTGACACAACAAAATAATAAAACGAGGTGACAGATATGGCAGTGACGAACAATGATTTCATAAACGATGTCAAATCATTCTTGAGAATGAACACGAGCGTCACAGCTTATGACGAGGAAATAAATGGGTTAATTGACTCGGCTATTTCCTCACTGGTTGTCGCCGGTGTATCCGTGGTGAAGAAAACGCCACTAATTGCAGAATATGTGAAGACTTACGTTAGACGCCGTATGTTGCAAGATACATCAACAGCTTTTCAAAACTCAGAAGAGTCACGTGAAATGCACATCATCCAGCAGTTGACCTATGGAAATGGTGGTGACGCAAATGTTTAATGAAGCGAACTTGATATTTGTAACACAAGAAAAAAATCACAATGGTGAAATTATTGAAAACAAAACGAGTGAGTTATTTCCAATCGAACTTCAAAAGATTAACCGTGACATTCGTGACAAGTATAATGAGCGAGGAATTGGACATTTCGTGAGATTCAAGGTAAACCTATTTGGTTACGACTTTGACACCACTAATATTCCGTATTTTGAATATAAGAACCGTAGGTACAGTGTTACAGATTTTGTAGCTGACAAGACTGGAACTTCATATTATATTGAAGGTACGACAACAGCCAAGAGAGGTAGTAATTGATGCAATATAAAACCTATCGCGAATTTTACGAAGAATTGACTGAAGCTCTGCCAGGCTGGGAAATCATTCTCGGTACCACAAAAGATGGCATTTCTGGTGATACCTGTTTCTTAAATCAACGTGGCGGAAGTACGGTGTATTCTGACGGTGTACCATTTGTTCAATCTGTGGTTTATGATGTCATATTACTTCAAGAACGAGCCGCCTTCACCAATGTCCGATTGTTTGAACTAGTGGATGATGGTATCAACTTCACAGCGTACGATGAAAACAGCGGAATGAATGTATTCCTTGGTCAAGTCACGTTATTTGGTCCAGGAGGTTTGCCAGATGAGTAATGAATTGGATTTACCAGCACTACGCAAGGAAGTGTTACAAATAGCTGATAACAAAATGCATGAAGTTGCGAAAATGGTGACCAACGATTTGAGATTATATGCACTCCAACACCAGCGCACTGGAGAATTGATGAGAAACATCAAGCTCATTGATAATTCAAAAAATGGTGTACCCACGTATGTGGTTGATGGTGGTAAACGTGCAGATTATGCAAATAAAGGCTATCACCCAATCACCTTCTTCATATATGAACCTGCAAAACGCACCTTAACAGATGTGTTAAGACGTGCCAGAAACGAATTCAAAGATTAAGAAAGGAATTCTTACAATGACTTTTAAGTATAATGAACGTACCATGTTCCATGGTAACCAACGACTTTTGCTTGCGAAATTAGATAGCGCAACTTCATATTCGGATGTTGTATTCGGTACAGGATTGGTATCAGTATCCAACATGAAAGACGATTCAAACATCACTAACTTCCCGGCTGATGATATTCCAGACCACGCTACTATTGCTGGTGCACAATTGCTCAAAGGAACAATCAACTTCATGCAGTTGGACCCAGATGTTCGTGTTAAATTCTTCGGACAAGAAGAAACAGCCAATCACAAAGGTTTCGCCTCAGTTGGTGTATATCCACAACGCTTGGTACAATACGCAACACTTGGCACAAAACGTGATGGTGCACGAGCACTCATGGTCACTGTCTATCCAAGTATGTCAGTTACATCAAAACCATCTAAACAAACAACTACTGACAGTGCTGATAAACCAACCGCAGTAAACTGGGAAGCAGCTGTACAAGCCTCTGGTAGTGACTACTACAAAACATCAACTGGTCGTAAATCAGCCGAATTCGAGTACTTTTTCTACGGCGAAGAAGTGGACAAGGTTCTTGAGTACATTGACAAAGGCGGAATCATCCTCCCTGATTACGTACCTGGAACAACTACAGTTCCAGCATCTGCAGCGACTACTTCTCGCGGCCCTGGTGGATAATTGAAGGATGGTAATGAATTATGAGTATCATTAAATTCAGTAAGTGCAAGAAGTTCAAGTTGATTACAGGTAAAAACCTGTTAGAGCTTGGGCAAGGTCTTGCCAAAGAACAAAATGCCGATAAACTCCTTGAAAATACTGAACTCATCACACTTGGTTTGTATCTAGTAGATACTGAGCCAAATGTGGTCGAGGCTAAAAAAGAGTTTGAGCGTTTGATGAAAAATGATGAAGAACGTTTCACAATTACTGACACGTTGGACGCGGAAGAGCTATTAGCAGACGTCCTTGGATAATAAGAGTATTCTCTTTGGGGTCGTTATATTTTAACGGCCCCTTTATTTGTAGAAGGAAATGAATTATGATTACAACACGACATGCAATCAACTATTATCTAAAAACAGGTCGTGACGTGTTTGACGATTATGCAGAGCTCGACAAACAGCAGGCACGCCTTGAACTTGGCGAGGATAACTCGGTCGCTCTTGCACTTTCGAACGTACTGGAAGGCCTTGATGCTGCGGGAATGGATGTAGACAATCTGGATTTGGAATCGTTGATGATGCCTACTACAGAATTTTCAGAAGATTCAGACGATAAAGATGAAAAGGATTTCATTCCAGACCCAACAAACGACCTATATAATCGAGCAATGGGGCACACCAAGAAAGGTGCCGTAAGTAAGACCATTACAGCCTTGATTTTATCCAAAAACATCATGGCAGACATCTTATTAGATGCCCCGTACGATATGGCTGTGATTGCTTTGAACGACGCAGCCACAGAACAAGAACGACAAATGAACAAAAAGTGAGGTGAATGAAAATGGCTAATTCAGACCAAAAACTAACCATCCAGATTGCTGGTAATACCGTCGAGTTGGAACGTAGCTTAAAAGACGTGTCATCTGCAATTAGTGCCTCACGCCGCGAAGCTGGCGCCCTCAAAGATGAGTTGAAATTCTCACCGGGTAACGTAGAATTACTAACCAAGCGCCATCAAGAGTTGACGCAAGCCATGGAACTATCCAAGGTTAAGGCGGAAATCTTACGTGAGGATTTAAACAAAATCGACCCACAGGTCGACCCAAAAGGTTTCTATAAACTCAGTAGACAATTAAATCAGGCTGAAGCCGATTCACGTAAGTTTGGACGACAGCTAGAGGTTGCTAACGTGCAATTAGAACGCGCACAATCTACTGCTGCAACCTTTAAATTTAATACCAACAATGGGATTAAAGAATTCCGTAATGATATCACTGGTGTTGAAGCAGCCATGGCTGCGCTCGGTGGTAAACGCAGTATTCTAAATTTTAATACAGCTGGTAAATCTGTTGACGAGTTGAAAAAGAGCTTTGCAACGGTAAACAGCGCAATTGAACTGGTAGAGCGTAAGAGTGAATTACTCAAGGCGCAGTTATCAAACATCAACCCAACGGTTAACCCTAAAGGGTTCGCTGAAGTTCAGAATAAAATCAATGACTTGTCAGAAGATTTAGACAAATTAAACAAAACCAAAACCGATATTAAAATCGCACTACATGGACAAGGCGAATCCGTAACAAGCGCTCAGAGTCTCGGTGCACGAATTGTGTCCGCAATTACGGGACGCGTCAAATCCTTGCGCGGAGATTTATCGCGGAACGTATCAGATGACATCAAGGCATCCTCAGAGAATGCCAAATCCCATGCATCTATATTCCAAAGTGTAGGTGGTGCCATTGTATCAGCCATCAAAGGTGGAGCGCATGGTTTGGCATCAGTCGGTCGTGGTATTTTGGATGGTATCAAATCTGGTGTGTCCGGTCTTGGTTCTGTATTCAGCGGAATCCTAAATCACACGGTTAAACCATTTGCAAACGCTATTAAAAACACTTTGGGAACTGTCATTCAAGGTGGATTACTCACAATTGGTAACGCCATTACAAACAAATTGTTTGGTATCTTCAACGGAGTCAAGGACTCACTAGAAGAAACGAACGTGGCAGCCAAATCCTTATCATCTGTGCTATCATTCAATAACGTTGATTCTGGTACAATCGAAGCAGTAACCAAGGACATGGCTGAGTTCGCTAAACAAACGACTTACTCTGCAGGGCAAATGGACAAAGTCGTTGCGGCTCTATCATCCTCTAATGTTGAGGCCTCTCAAGCTGGTTCCTTAGCAAAATCCATTGCTAGTGCTTATTCACTACTTGGTGATGGCTCACAGAAAATCTCTGACATCGGGGTAATCTTCAGCCAGATTAACTCAGCTGGTAAATTGATGACGCAAGACTTCAACCAATTGCGTAACGCTGGTATTGGTGGAGCCCTCAAGAAACAAATTGAGGAAATGTATCCAGAGATTCTAGCTGGTCAGAAGAGCTTCAATGACGCCATGGCGAAAGGTGCCATTTCAGCTGAGATGGTAAACGCAGCCATTACGAAAATTGGTACCAGTGACCAAGCGAAAAAAGCTGCAACTGTACCAAAAACGATGGGTGATGCCTTTGCATCGTTAAGCGAAACCATCGGGCAAAAATTCAACGGTGTCTATAAAAACTTAACTGACAAAGGTATTAACTCTGTTAGTAAAATCACTGAGTACATCGAAAACATGGACGTGTCTGGAATAGCTGACCAATTAGAATCGATATTCAATTTCGGTGAAAAAATTGGTAACTCCATTAAAGACGCGTTTAAGGATGTTGATTTTTCAGCAATACAAACGAAACTCCAAGAGGTATTCGATAAAATCGTTGAAGCTGTAAAAGCGGCCATAGGTGTAGTCAAACCACTATTCGATGCTATCGACTTTAACAAAGTGGCAGAAACCGGTAAAGAAGGTTGGGACGCAATCATAAACACCTTGAAACGTGTCGGAGACTTCATGAAAGCTCTGTTTGAGACTGAAGGTATGAAAAAGTTTATTGATTTACTCATATCATCAGTTCTTGGGACATTCAAACTCATCAATGACACGTTGTCAAATGAGAAGGTTGCTGAATCAATGGAGAAAATCGGTAAATCACTTGGTGATGGACTCGGAACCATATCCGATGGTGTTAAAGCCATTTTTGGTGATGGTGATGGTCTATCTCAGATATTCGTATCTGTATTCACAACAGTTTCACAAATCGTTGCTGGTATCGTCGGTTTCATGGAGAAGTTAGCCAATAATGAAGCCTTTCGAGGAATCATCAAAGATATCATCGATACCATCAAGCACGTCTTCGATACGTTAAAAAGTATCGGTGAAAAAATCGATTTCAAAAAATTATTCGGCGGCGGTGAAGAAGGTGAAGGTGATGAAAAAGGCGGTATTGGTGGCAAGTTGCAACAGTTCCTCGACATCATCAAAGAGATAACAGGTGCTATAGAGAATATCGATTTCAAATCCATCGGTGATGGATTAGAGTACGTTGCTGGAGTCGCAGGCTATGCATTTTCTGGAATTTTGAAAACTGTCCTAGACATTATCCAACACGTGACGAACATCGGAAAAGCCTTTACAGAAGGTTTTGGTGAAAATTCTGAAGATTCAGCACAATCAAGAATGGGTGGATTTGAACTCCTCAGAGATGTTTTAAGAGAAATTGGCGACACAATCAAATGGATAACGGATAAATTAGGGGAACTTGAAGGAATCTTTGAGACGTTATTACCTCCGGAATTATTCAAAAACCTTGGTAAATTATTGGACGATTTCCTAAATCCAATCTGGAGCACTGTCAAATTTCTAATTGATGGTATCAAGGATTTCGTTGATGGAGCGCTCAAGGAATTCACAAAAACATTGGGAGACAATCCATTAGAAGGTGTTAACAAAGCCTTGGATGATTTGCATAAGAATTTGCAACCAGTTATTGATAATTTCAACAACTTCCTAGACGCTGCTAAACCAGCTTTTAAGGTAATTGCCGATATTATTGGTAAAGTCGTCGGTTTCGCTCTCGGAAGTGCTATCAAATTACTACTCTGGGGTATTGAGAAGGTTGTGAACCTTATCTCATGGTTGGTTAAAAAAATCCGAGAGTTTGGAGAATGGATTGGCGGTTTGACCGGTGGAATCGTTGGAACCATCGCCAAGTTCTTGGGTCTTGATTCCAAATCGAGTGGTGCAAGTTACTCCGCTGTAAGTTACAACGCTGCAAGCGCGTCATACGCGAATTACTCAGCCATTTCAAACAACCGAAATGATGTAGCCATTAACGTCTATGCTCAACCAGGTATGGATATTACGTCATTAGCACGCGCAGTACGCCACGAGTTCACCGTGGGCACTGCCTAGAACATGCACATGGAGGATATAAATCATGATTACAATACGTGGTAATAACGTTCGGAAGGCCGTCAAACTCTTCGAGGTCTTCCAAACAACCTCCACAAGCTCTGGTGATAATCAAACGTTACCAGACGAAACGAATCAAAATATGTTCGTTGTTGGTTTTATTATCGGTAACGATGCAATTATTCGTTGATAAGATGCCATTATCGTTGATAATGGCTCTTTTTTGTGGTATAATAGTAGTAGAGTAATATCTATCATGTATCATATATACAGAAACGGAGTACAAACATATGACAGTACGAATTTTCGACATCATCCCGATGGATGTCAATGAGTTTGAAAAAAATAAACAACCAGCCAATCACGTGGCGCCATTATATAACCCGAGCAACCTAGGTGGTGGATTTTCTCGTGATGTCTCAGGCGCTCTAGTTGCTAACAATGAAACCATCACCTTTTCGATGATTTTCAAAACGGACATTGAGTCCACTGGGTACACAAAATACAAACAAACAGTTGAGGCCTTAGCATCTCGTGATTTGGTATGGCTACGCTACGCCGTTCCCAATTCCAATGGTGATTACACATTTGCCTACCGCCCTGGATTTATCTCAGCCATTACAAAGACCGAGGCAAAATATCAAAATGGTGAACTATCTGAGAAAGTGTCACTCACAACCGTTGGCCCTTGGTTTCAATTGTGTGAATTTTCTGTAAATTCTACGTCCATTGATTTAACGGCGGCTAATATCACCAATCACAACAATGGATACCGTGTATTTTCGAAAAATCCAAAAATGCATAAATTCGGTTATCCATATTGGTATAAAAAATTAGTCGTTGATGTTGTTAAAGAGGCTGTAGGCTGGTACACAAAATGGGGAAATCCGTTGCAGGAAGGTGACAAAAAAGACGGATTGTTTGCGATTCATGCTCCCAGCATTTCACCAATTGAAGATGTAGCACTATCAAGCAACGTAGAGCAATTTGAATACCAAATGAATCGAATCAAAGGGAAATCATTCGTAAATGAAGGCTCAAATCTGAATTTTGGTTCAAGCATTGAGAATTACTCATCTGATTATCAACGTACACGCGATGATTATTCATCATTCTTGCTAATTGGTGAAATTACCGCTCAAAAATGTGTCATTGCCTTTAAAACTGCGCGTGGTTCAGCTGTAACCAATCAATTCACAATCTCTGAAGCATCTGGTTTTCATATTGATTCAGCACCGTGGGCGAATTTCTACGGCGTAAAACATGGTAATAACCCACACGATTTAAATAGAACGGTCTTTGGTGGAATTGATGCATCTTTATTCACCAAGACTACCGCAACACGTGATGAAACCTTGACCATTACTGGTGGGCGATTCACCACCGTTATTATGAGAAAGGAGATACTCTGTGTTTAGTAATTGTTTAGCTATCTGCGATATTTATTCCGCAAAACCTGCATTTTATCACAATGACGATGACTACCATTTGAACAGAATTGGTCGATTTATCGCCAAGGATTTTGATATTACCATTGGGAGCCTATATGGCTCCACAAATGGTACCATCACTGTACCACAAAATACGGAAATCATTTTCCCGATTAAGATTGGTGATATTATGAACGTCACGCTCATCAATTATGGCCATACATCTCGAAGTGTGTCCTATTATTTCCCAGAGTTAGAAGCTGGAAGACATACCGTTACAGCTCTCAGCGAATCCTGGAACAAATTGATGCAGGCCTATACTATTTCATCTATTGACGGTGGTCGTATCGTCCTATCTGACTATAACAAGTTCAATCATAGTCTGGTTACTGTTGGTTATGCTGGCTCAGTAAGTCAAATGCCGTTAGCTGACCTTGTAGAACGTGTGACCAAACGCGACATGAGAGCGTACGCGTGTCGGCAATATCCATACACCATTGGTAATGAAACCTTCTGGATGCCATTTCGTTTATCTAATGAAATTAATCCAGATGAACTGGTCACATCCTTTAACGATGATTTCAAGGCAACGAACGTAAAACCATATGACATTTTATTGAAAGCCATCAAAGGCTGTGGACTCTACACACGTAGTAAAACACCTGTCTGGGGGTCAGTTGTCGTCACAGATGACTATGGACCATACGTCTTATCCTATATCATTTCACCAGACCTTGGCTGGTCTACCATCACACGGATTAACCCTAGTAGTGATGTACGATTCACAAACGTGAAGAATGCATCGGCTGCAACCGTATGGATTCAAAATGGTAAAAATGGAGACGATTACGTCCGAGCTGGTGTCATCGTGGCAAAACAATTCAGTGACGGTTCGACCAAATTCACAACACTCAACAACGTGTCAGAATCAGACTACAAAGGATTCGGGATGAGTGAAATTCCATCAATCCTTATTGGTTATGACCAACTGTTGAACGTCGAGAAGTTGTTTCCTAAAAAGGAAAAAATCGGAATGAAACGTCCGAACAAAACGACGTTTAATGGTGACAAAGAAGCGTATGAAGCCAGTAAGAGCGCTTATAAAGAGCGCGTAGACCAAACACATGGTAACAACGATGAGCGAGAAAAAGCCATCGAAGCTGTGAACAAGGCGGTAAAAGATGTACTTGGTGACCCTATCAACCCGTGGAGCGTGTCTGAAATCCTGGCTGATGCTCTGGCTATTGATAATGCAACCATTGAACATCATGAACCAGTTGAGTTTAACGGCGAGTCGTACGACTGGTATGGAAACATTTTGAAAAACGTACGCGAACACGTCACAAGCGGCATGACCGGACAATATACACCGGTATTTGTGGAATTCGACAACAATGACAAATTAGTCAATCGTGACGCTTTTGAGATTGGTCACCAAGTCGTTTTATACATTACAAACTCATTTGGTGTATCCATTCGCGGTGAATATGCAACCGTATCAGAAGTGCACTACACACCAACTGGCATTAAATACAAGGCCATGGTGACTTCCTAACAAGATTGGAGAAATCTTATGAATCATTACTACGCAAAAATATTACCGGATAAATACGTGGCGACAAATATCGGAGAAACTGTACCGCTCATCGTGGAGCATAATATCTACGATTGGAAAATCGGTGACGTGAAAATCTTATCCGAAAATTACGCCGAGATTATCACGGATGATACGCGCGTAAGCGTTGGTGGAAAATTATCAGCCGGAGCATTCCTCACGGCTGGTACCACCAATCATCATATACGCGAAGTCTCTATCGTTCAACATCCGCGCTTTGAAGATTGCGAAATACTACAAGAAATGGATAAATATAAATTGTCAGAATATTCTGACAATTTATAAATATGAAAGAAAGGTGTATAATTATGAAAAATGCAATGACATTTGAAACCGACGGTTCGGACCAATATCTAACACACGCTGTCGATGATGCTATTGTAATCGATGCATTAATGTCGGCTAAACGTACTCTGCCAGACGTTAGAACACCAGATTTTTTTGAAGATATTCCAGTAAGTCATGAGTCTAACGGGCGTGGTGCTGCACCCATTTACGTTACGGAATTTGATGCAAACCTTGACAACAATGACTACGTCTTTATCAAAAAGCTCCGTGGGTTCATCGCTGGGCGCTATTTCGAAGTGGAAAACGAAACCACGGGCATCCAATTTACGCGTAATCAAGCCATTGGCTGCATCATGATACGCGCGTTCTCAAATGATGTCGAGACAAAAATCCAGATTCTGCCGAGCATTTACACACCGTACGCTGGTGGACAAGCCGACCCAAAAGGTAAGTCCATTAACGATGTAAACAGAACCCTCGAGAAATCAGAATCAGAGAATCTATTGAATTATATCCTTGTATGGCGTGATTTAACAGACCCAACGAAACGTCTGCGCGTGTCTGCCAGAAATGGTGGTAATATCACGGATAATAAATACGACCCGTATTTGCTGAAATTCAATACCACACAGACGGTGAGAAAAATCATGGGCTCAGTTGATGGATATCAAAATGTATTCACAACGCGAGCAGAGAACAATGCTCACAACATCGTCACAAACAATCACGAGATTGGACTCATTGGATTAAAACCACTCGCCGAGACAGCTTTCACATCATGGGACGAATCCGGGGACAACATTGCCGTCAAATGGATAGAACCTGACGGAATGAATATAGGTCTCCCGTACGGTACACAATCCGAGAAATATGGAACCTATGCTGGTGTAATTTATACAAATACAAATGCCAATCAACCTGCGCCAATCATAAATAGTATAAATATACGCGATGTTGAATCTTCTATACCAAATTCAAACTCTGGTTACAATTTGAATAATAAATATCGTTCAGCATTCTCCAGTGAAGAATCGGACTTTTATTTCACGGTTACACGCGAAACGGTATTCCCTGGGTCTATCGATTCTGGATTTAATGATAGAAACACATTTGTTTCGCGAGATTCAACAATCAGGAAGGTATTAACAGACAGACTCACAGACGTTTGGGGCCCTGTTGATTTTAAATTATCAGATATCAACGTCCAAGTGAAATCCATTGAGTATCTAGCGCCTAATGACGCTTACACAGGATATGGAACGCTAATCCCATCTTACGAACGCGATTTTAAAACTAATTCACGAGCTAAAAACATTGCGCGTGTAAGAGTATCATTTACAACGAAAACACCTGTTTTCCGCGGTTGGAAACCGGCGAATGATAATGGAACTAATCACCAGTATTTTGATGCTCAATACAATATCACATTTAAACAGATGACAAAAAACATTGTGTTTCTCATTCCACTCTCTGGAGTCAGGGTATATGATGTAAAGACTAAGCAGTTTGATACGCCATTGTTTGAAGAGCCTTACGATTTCTTCCAGAGAGCTCTAAAATCATCCGGCATGAGTGATACGACATTTTTTGCCAAGATGTTAGTGATACCATGCTATGGCACGTTCCGTGAAATGTTCCTGGCAGAAAACAGGCGTAAACTAGTTCAAGAAATTGCAAACCGTACAGTTACACTAACCCCAAAGGATAACGGTGGGTTTATCCTCGATACTCTATATTCAACGACAACCAGTGCATTAAAACCATTCAATTAGACGAGGTGATTACAACATGATAAGAGCATTTACATTCGAATCCGCAAACACAAACAGTCCACAATTACAGCCATATGACGCTAAGACAGATGCACGCGTACGCAGAGACATGTTCCTAGGTCACGGTGACGTTATTGCAACAGGTGATAAAAATGGCCAGTTGAATACCAGTGATGTCACATTATCTAAGGATGGCGCCACATTCACTCCAGCTGGATACGTTGTCTTTATCGCCGGTGGTCGTATGTTTTCAATTATCGATGAAACAGTGACCATACCTGTGAAACCTCTAAATGGTAGCCGGCAAGATACTTATATTGGCTCCTTGTTCGTTGAAATCTCGGCGAACGGTCCTGACTACGTGAAAATCAATAATACACTTACGGAAGTGCCAGTCGGTAATAATTATGATGCAGATACTTACGTATCCAAATTCGACATTATCGTCACGAAGCCAAACGGCAAGTATATGGCGTATGCTGCTATTTATAACAACGCGCAATATGCAGCCGGTGGAACGTTTGATATATCCAATCTCGGGAAGACCATGCAGGGTGCTCCGGCTCCTTGGCGCGGGCAGTTTGCGATGCACGATGACCTGAGACTGACTGAAAATAATGGCCATATCACGATTGTTGGAACCCTCAGAGAGTTCGATGCCGCTAACAGTTTGAACATCATAAACACTGACGGGTTGATGAGTTTAATTAGAGACAATGACAATAATAATGTGTGGCTTGGAAAAATCATAATCATCGGTGATAGATTCACCGGTTCTGGATTTGCAATCCCGGGTGACGGTAACAACTTTATCAAGTTAGAAAACTACCGACAATCAGCTCCGACAACCGGCAAACAGTCAAACGTTTACATCATCATTGAGCTTGATGGTTATAAATTGAAATATAATACGAAATAGAGTCGTAGTCGTACGACTTGTCATATACATCAGCCACGGGAGTAGCCCTACTCCTGTGGTTTTTTTTTGATGTAATTTTAAAGTCTCGTGTTGTAGTCGTACGACTTGGGAGTAGCTCTACTCCCTAGATGCAAACATTACATATATATTTATGTAACGCAATGATAAAAGAGAGACATATGATTTTTTTTGGTTTTGGTCTTGTGGGAGTAGCGCTACTCCCTTGTATCATACAGAAACATCACCTGCGGGAGTACGTCTACTCCCTTTCGTTGTTTATGAGTAAAAAACCCTGGGAGTAGGCCTACTCCCAAGTCGTTATATAAAGATATTATGCCGTATTGGCACAGCATACCATATGGTAGACCTACTCAGCTACCAAATAAATCATAAATTTTTTATAAAATTAGTGTCGTACGACTTGACATGAAATTTAAAATGTGATATTATCAAGATGTAAATAAATAACGGCGGCGTCTTTATCTCATTGTTGTCTTACACACAGCCGCAAAGACCAACCGTTTTTATGCACAATAATAACAACACAACACAGAAAGGACGTGGCCACCATGTCAAATCCATTTACCATTTCGCTGCCACAAGATTTAGCGCAGCATTTCATCGAATACCGCGACGACATCACCAACCCTGACACACTACCATCACTGGTTCGATTCGGGATGATGCAAGCCGCCATTTATGCACCAGAGGCTGACCTGGAAAAAAATAACAGCGTAAAAACTGTAGCAGTACGATTACGTACACATATTAAATACAAGAATCATATCATGGTTATGGCTGTTAAATTTCACCAGGTGATTGTGGCTGCCGATATGACCGTCGAAGAATTTATCACCAGTGAGTCAGCCAAGGAAACCATCACAATCATTACTGAGGCATACACCAAAGCAGTTGATAAATTAAAGGCTGCTAAAAAGAAACAGTCGCCAAAGTCAACAAAACCTAAAGCTCCGGCACACCGCAAGGGTACATCCGTATCACGCAGCAAGTCTGATAAGTCACGCCAGGTTCGTGTATCATTTAAGGATGACATTAACAAGAACGCGCTACTCTATTACGCGGTTAAATACATCAATGACATCATTGCACCAAGTGGAAGAAAGAGTGACCCTGAGAAGTTCCAGCTGCGCGGTGATTTACTCAGACGTGCTCAAGAATTTAACGCAGCACATCAAGAAGAAGTGGTAGCATTCAAAAAAACACATCTCGTGGAGTGTGCAAATGAATATACTATAGATAACATCATTGATGAGAAAGAACGCGACAAAGCGCGTGCAATCATCGCTGATACCAAGCGCGGCGGCTTCTGGACGTACGTAGACAAGGCATACGTGGATAAACATGAGAATCGCGTTGACGACTTCTACAGCCTCTATCTCATCGTCCCTGAATTGATGGATACAGTTTGTGAAAAACTTCACAAGCCGGAAGATATCGAACATGTACAATAGAAAGGTAATATGGTACTAATAATATGGAAAATACAACAATTACATTGACAACACAAGCGCAAACCGTAACGCCAGGAGCTGCCACAAGCTGGGCTAATCACTCGAGAAATAAAACACGCAACGCCAATCACAAGAATCATAATGAGAACATTGATTTGAATGAAACTCCAAACAACAAAATGATTTTGGATGAACTTGATATGGGTACTGATAATGCATCAGATGATAAAACCATCAGCGATTTTGTGGATGAATTATACCAAGAAGATGTAGAGCGATATAATGAGCAACGCGTGGATAAGAGACCATCTCGCGAAATTCACAGCTACGCAAAAGACCGCCTCGAAGTGGACAGACGCCAGAAAGAGCCGTACGTTGAGATGGTATTTGCAATCGGCTCATCTGCCGAGGTTACGAAAAATGGTCTTCCACATTATCATGGTGCTACTGATAACGTAGGTGTAAGCGTAAGCGGTGGGAGTAAAGCCACTCCCGCTGGTGTTGAATTCGCAAACATTGACAGACAAGGACCAGAATGGAAGGCGCGTGTTTCTGCACTCGAGGATTTTGGATATAGGTTACCAGAATTACTGCCGAATTTTAAATTCTATTACATTGCGCTTCATGTTGATGAAACTAATCCACATATCCACGCTGGTGCCGTTCCATTTTACGACGTCGATGAAAACACAAACAAATCCAATAAGGCTCAACTAATAAAACACCAGTCTGGTGTATCAAATGCTTGGGTCCGTACTGCTGATGACTTGAATTTACAAATTGCACACAATAAACAGGGAAAACCAATTGCGACGTCGGCATTTAAAGAAGTCGTTGATGGGTATTTAAAAACCGAGTTGTTACAGTCGTACAGAACTGCGAAGAATGACCACACGATTAAACGAGCAGAGCCTCGACCAAAACGTGCCAAAATCTCAATGCAAGAGTATCGAAAACTGGTACAACCAATAACTGACATTGCACAGGAATTCGCGCAAAGATTAGAGCACATGAACAACGCTCTGAGCTCCTTAGAGGCTCTCTACGAGCATTTAAGCGAGGATGGACGTATTCTATTAGATGACATCCGAAACAACGTCAGAGAGGACGAGGATGGCTCTGCGGACATGCTCAGTAGACTCTCAGAAGTACAACGCGCTATTACAATACCAGATGAACCATCTGAGACGTCTTCAGATGATGATATCATCCAATCTATAGACCTCGATAAAATCATTTCATCCATTAACGATGATTTAACCATTTCGCTGGACGTTTAATCCAACCATTCAGCAACTGTATCAATCAGCTGCATTTTTTTATTTTTCAAAAAGAAAATGGCAATAAAAAACCAGTGAAACGGGCTCAAAA
>ENA-OWMY01000075-OWMY01000075.1-metagenome-genome-assembly--contig:-NODE-75-length-29517-cov-8.152298_pt1 | contig 29517 bp, 33 predicted proteins | sample MGYA00245358_ERZ651122 | MGnify/ENA primary metagenome ERZ651122 (study PRJEB26857, sample SAMEA4031752) | metagenome | biome: human; feature: oral; material: saliva | place: Philippines | collected 2014 | study...
ATAATTTTCAAACGAAATTGATAAGAGTAGGACATAATCTGCACCTCAAATTAGGTGTCCAGGTTTTGGGGTGCAGATCATGTTTTTGCTAACAAGCGGTTTAATTTTACCTGAAATTTGAAAAAATCGGGGCTGTCCTAGATAACGACTAAAAATTCTATTTAGGTTAAGATAGCTAAATAAGAAAAAGTCGCCTGTCAATATAAATAAAACCACTCCAGATTATTATTTTCATTGAATAGCCGCTTCCACCTTAGTTCTAGCCTAAACAGGCTAATTGATAGAGTAAGCATCTTTGCCCAACTTTTTAGGGCAGATCAGAATTGCAAAGTTTATAGGCTTTCATATTGGTTTTATGCGTTTTTCATAATGTGCGAAATTCGCCCTTCGGCAATTTCTTCATCACGAATGGTCATTACTTCGCAACCATCTTTGGTTACCACAATTTGATGCTCATATTGAGCCGAGTGACTACGGTCTTTGGTTTTTACCGTCCAACCATCATTCATCGTGCGGATCTCTTTTTTACCTGCATTGACCATCGGTTCAATGGTAAACACCATGCCTTCTTTTAGCACTACGCCACCATCATCACCGTTGTAGTGTAACACTTGCGGATCGCAGTGGAATTCGGTTCCTACGCCATGACCGCAATATTCACGCACCACAGAGAAGCCTTCTTTTTCCACATATTTTTGAATCGCTGTGCCGATCTCTTTTAAGCGGATACCTGGTTTTACTTGGCGTAAGCCAATGTAAAGTGATTCTTGTGTTACTTCTAACAAGCGTTTATCACGAATAGAAGGCTCACCCACCACATACATTTTTGAGTTATCGCCGAAATAGCCGTCTTTGATCACCGTTACATCAATGTTCACGATGTCTCCTTTTTTCAGCTTTTTATCATCGCTTGGAATCCCGTGACAAACCACCTCATTGACTGAAATGCAAGTCGCTTTTGGGAAACCGTGATAGTTTAAACAAGCAGGAATCACTTTCTGCTCATTAACCATATATTCGTGACAAATACGATCTAATTCGCCTGTGCTCACACCCTCTTTCACATAAGGTTCGATCATCACTAACACATCGGAAGCCAATTTGCAGGCTTTGCGAAGTTTCTCGATTTCTTGTTCATTTCTTAATGGAATATTGCTCATAACGTTCTCTTTATCATTAAAAATTAGGGCTTTGAAGATGTTTTAAAATGACTTGCGGTAAAGGCAATTTTTACCTAAGCAAGCCAAATATTTTTGAAATGTCTACACATTTTAGGAATTATATCTTTTTTCGGTGCGATTCCCAAATTGATTCCTAAACTGCGTTCTTCCTCGAAAAGTGTAATCAATGAGTGTAGGGTTACAATATAAGCCTTACAAGCGGTTAAAATAGCTATTTCAAATGGAATTTTTGCATAATAAATTTTAGTACCACGCCATAAAGCGGTAAGAATAGTAGTAAGCTGACAAAAAGTTTGAAGGCGTAATCAACCGTACCGATGGTAAACCAATGCTCTGCCATATAGGCATCTTCGCTTTGATAGAAAGCAACCGCAAAGAAGACGAAGGTATCGATCATCGTACCGAAAATGGTCGAACAAGTTGGCGCAAGCCACCACGATTTGCCTTGACGTAGGCGGTTAAACACCAAAATATCTAAAATCTGACCTACTACATAACCGCTGAAACTGGCTAGTGCGATGCGGAACACAAAGAAATTAAATTCGCTTAGTGCGGAGAAACCTTGGAACTGAGTTTCAAAAAATAGCACTGAAATCACATAGCTAATCAACAAGGCGGGGAACATTACGACGAAGATGATTTTGCGAGCTAACTCAGCACCAAATACCCGCACCGTTAAATCTGTTGCTAAAAAGATAAATGGGAATGTGAATGTGCCCCAGGTAGTTGGGATGACATAATCGGTAAAGGGTACAGTGATTTCAAAGGTGCGTTGTACTAAGAAATTGCTGATGGTTAAGATAAAAATATGGAAAAAGGCTAAAAGTTTAAGAGAAGATCTTTTTTGTGGATCAGAAAATGGAATGGGGTAATGCATAATTTTCCTTTTTTAGTTGAAGTTGGGGTTAGGGAACCCAGAAAAAACAAAGGGCGAATAATACGCCCTTTGTGTGAAAGATCAAGCAAGATTGCAAATTTATGCCAGAAATTGACCGCTTGTAGAAAATTACACTCGCTCAAATGCCAGCACTTTATGTTCTAACTTACGCAATAGTACAGTCATAATGCCAGTGATAACAAGATAAATTGCCCCTGCGATACCGTAAATGGTAATGGCATCATATTCCGTGCCGTAGAGCTGTTTAGCGTAGCCCATAATATCTAAAATCGTGATGGTTGAGGCAAGTGATGTGCCTTTGAAAACCAAAATGATTTCGTTGCTGTAAGAAGGTAATGCTCGTTTTAACGCATACGGAATCAAAATTTTGAGCGTATCTAAACGGCTTAAACCAAGCGCGGCACAAGTTTCCCATTGTCCTTTCGGAATCGCTTTTACTGCTCCGTGGAAAAGTTGCGTTGAGTATGCCGCACTATTAAGGGCTAAAGCCAATACTGCACAAAACCACGCATCAGAAAATAATGCCCAAAGTGGGCTTTGCGTGAGCCATTCAAATTGCCCTGGTCCACTATAAATCAGGAAAAATTGCACCAATAATGGCGTGCCAGTGAATAACATTAAATAGCCGTTCACCAACCCTTTCAAGATTTTACTTTCCATGGAAAGCAAGAAAGTAAATATAATTGCCAACACAAAGGCAATGATGAGCGAAACTGCCATCAGGCTAAGGCTGGTTGGAATACCTTGGGCGATCACTAAGAAATAATCCCACATTATTTGCCTCCTCGCTCAAAACGGGTGAAACGCAGTTCAAGACGGCGAATAATCACTTGGCTAATCAGGGTAATTGCAAGGTAAATCAATGCTGCAAAGCCATACCACGTAAAGGGCTGGTGTTCGTTAGTGTTGATTAAGTCCGCTTGACGCATTAAATCATCCACTCCTATAAGGGAAACCAACGCAGTATCTTTTAACAACACGAGCCATTGGTTACTTAAACCAGGCAAAGCGTGTCGCCATACTTGAGGCATAATGATGTGCAAGAAGGTGTAACGGCGACTTAAACCTAACACCGCACCACTTTCCCACTGTCCGTTCGGAATCGCTTGAATTGCCCCACGCAGAGATTGTGAAGCATAAGCAGCAAAAATCAAGCTTAACGCCAGCACACCGCTGTTAAAAGCACTAAATTCGATGTATTCACCTGTGATTTTTTCGATCAGTTCGGTTGAACCGAAATAGATTAACAACACGACCAAAATTTCAGGTAAACCACGCATTAAAGTGAGAAAAACCGTGGTTGGTTTGCTGATACAAGCGGTCTTATTCATCTCCAAACTTACAAAAAGAATGGAAAGTAATAAGCCGACGACAAGAGACGCCAGTGCAAGCCCAAGCGTCATGAGCGTTGCACTGTAAATTAAAGGAAGATATTCGGTAAACATAGCTTACTTGTTTGTCATCCATTTATCGTAGATTTTTTGGTATTCGCCGTTCGCTTTGATGGTTGCTAAACCTTTGTTTAACTCATCCACAAGATCTTTGTTGCCTTTGTTGATCGCAATCCCCAAACCATTACCAAAGTATTTTTGGTTAGTCACTTTTTCGCCCACAAAGGTTAAATCTGTTTCTTTGGAAAGCATATCGGCTAATACGGCAGTATCACCGAAGATTAAATCAATACGCCCATTTTTTAAGTCTAAGATTGAATCTTGAATTGAGTTATATGCTTTAGGAGCGTATTGTTTTGCTTCGGCTACAACATATTGTTGGAAAGTTGTCCCATTTTGTACGCCTACGTTTTTCGCGGTGCTTAAGTCTGCTTTACCTTTTAGGGCAATGAAACTTGCTGAGCTATCATAATAGGCATCAGAGAAAAGCACTTGTTTGCTACGTGCTTCAGTAATATCCATTGCGGAAATGGCACCATCGATACGTTTTTGTTTTACAGCTTGCACTAAGCCATCGAAAGAGAGACTTTTGAATGAGCAGTTTGCTTGGATTTCTTTACAAATTGCATTGGCAATATCGACGTCAAAACCGATGATTTCACCTTTTTCGTTGGTTGTTTCAAATGGTGGGTAGCTTGGCTCCATCGCGAAAGTTAAATCTTTTGCTTGTGCGGAGAAAGTTGCGAATGCAATAGCGGATGCGATAAGTAATTTTTTCATAAGAAAGTCCTTATTAAATATGTGTTTAATTATTCAGAATGAGAAAGATATTGAGCAAACTCTGCGGTTTTTGGCTGTTCAAAACAACTTGAATCGCCTTGCTCAATAATATGCCCTTTCTCCATATACACCATTTTGGTTGCCACTTTGCGAGCTACGCCCACTTCGTGCGTTACGATTACCTGCGTGATGCCTGTATTTTTCAATTCCTTAATAATATCAACCACTTGCGCGGTGATTTCTGGGTCAAGTGCTGCGGTTGGTTCATCAAATAACAACACTTGTGGTTGCATCATCAATGCACGAGCAATTGCCACACGTTGTTGCTGACCACCTGAAAGTTGAAGCGGAAAACGATCAGCAAATTCGCCTAGACGTAAACGTTCTAAATGGGCTTTTGCCTGTGTAATCGCTTCTTCTTTCGATATTCCCAACACTTTCATTGGAGCTTCAATCAGATTTTGGAGCACAGTCAAATGATTCCATAAATGGTATTGTTGGAACACCATTCCCACTTCACGACGAAGTAGCGCTATCTGTTTTGCATCCATTTTGGCGGATAAATTAAAGCTATGTTTCGCCACTTCCAGCGTACCCTCTTGAGGTACTTCTAGTAAATTCAGCGTGCGAATAAGCGTGCTTTTCCCTGCCCCAGACGGGCCAAGCAACACCGCCACATCGCCTTTTTCAATATCAAGGTTGATGTCAAAAAGAGCTTGGTTGTTGCCATAGAAAAAATTGACGTGATGAAGACGAATTGCCATTCGTTAAATCCTGTTAAGTAAACTAAATGAATTGAATGAATATTATGAATTTTTGCATAATTATGCAAGTGATTTTTTCAAAAATTTTGGAAAGACTATCGACCAGAGCTTATGGATAATAGACATAAGATATAAAAAATGCGTGAATATTACAATTCACGCATTTTATATATAACATTAACCTAATAGAAGAATATTACCTTCTTATACAATAGTGATTTTTCCATTATTTAGTTCCGCACTAAATAAATTTTCTCCTGTCTTAGCTCGTAAATAACTAAAGCTACTATCAACTTTTAAGTTATTACCATCTAAGTTAAAAGCACCATTAAAATCACCTTTAATAACCTTAATCTTAGCATTGTTGCCATCAATTTTAATCTTATGATTATTTTCATTAAATAGTAATTCACCTTTAATATTAGATGAAGAAATTTTTAGATCTTCAATCTGATAGGATTTTCCTTCAATATCTATATTTGCACAATCAATTGATAAATCTTTAAGGATAATATTATTTAAAGCTAAATCGTAATTATCCCCGTTCAACTCTAGTTTACTATCTTTTTTCAAGAACAGATTAACAACAAGATTTTTCTTAGAATACTCAGATTTATGATGACTTAACTCTACAACATCTTTAGCTAAATTATAAACAACATCTAAGAAAGATGTATCTTTATTCTTTGGCATATTATTTAAATTTCTTAGGTCTTTTTCTTCGACTTTATCTTTATTAACAATATTGATTGTTCCACTTTCACATTCAAAAGAATGAAGTTCGCTATCTATCTGACATTCAATATATTGTTTATCAGAAAGACTAATATTTAGTGCTACCCCACCAATAGATTTAATAGAGATTTGATCAAATTTGTTTAGATCAATATTATAATTAGTTAAATTTGTCATAGAATTTTACCACTTGTTGAGTTAATACATTAATTTCTTGTTTAATCGGAGGGCATATCTTTTTATTAGCTTTAATATTTGCTAATGGGCAAGAACTTCCCTGACAAGTTTTTTGAGCAATACAAGTATTACAATATTTATCAGAATAATCCTTAATCCATAAATTCAGATTTTCATTTTTCTGATATATGCCATTTTTATCAATAAACCCTACAATATTTATGGGAACATTTAAAGCGACTGTACACTTTCTTACTTTTAAATCTGGTGTTATAACAAGAGAATTTGGATTTCCAGCATAGCAAGAATATCCTCCTTGTTTAGTTAAAAGCATTACATTAGCTGAATTATAGTTATGTGCTATATAATCTTCAAATACCTGTAAGACCTCTTTTTCTTTAGTGGAAGTTTTACAATATTCCATTTTGGCTTCTTCATTATTTCTTAGATTAGCAGAAGAATAATCACCTATTGCTTTAGGAAGGATGAAGAATCTTGGATCGTTTTTAGGAAGAGTGCTTTCTATAACAGCAATTAGTTTCTCGAAATTATATTTTTCGATAGAGTGATGATTAACATTAATTCTTAATGTTACAACAATATCCTCATAAGAAGATTCTACAATAGTTTTTAATGCATTCGTTACACCATCAAAGGAATCTAAACTTTTGCTATTTGATGCCCTTAATAAATTATGTCTTTCTCTAGGACCATCTAATGTTATTTGAAATGATTTTATATTTGCTTGATATAACTCATCTAGCCTTTCTTTATTAATAAGAGTACCATTTGTTGTAATGGCTCCAGAAAATTGAATATTATTATCAAGCAATGATTTACTGAACTTCTTAATGAAATTCATGTTTAACATTGGTTCGCCACCAAAATATTCTAATTTAAGATTCTTTTTATTTTGATTTTTTACTAAATTTAAAAGAATATCAACATGTTCAGATTTCATTCTACTTTTATCATTGTGATCTTCGTAGCAATAAATACAATTTAGATTACAAGCTTCACCTGCAGGTAGTAGAATTAGATCAAGAGTATCATTACTAAATCTTTTTAACTCTGAGAATCTATCTGAATAATTATTCTCTGACACTAAAAACTTTTCTTCAATAAGCCAGTTTACATCTTCTTCATATTCATTGTTATAAATATTTATATGATCACTATCTAATAACTTATATGCAGGATGAGACTTATCATAAATGTTTACACTATAGTTATTAGCCCAGTTAAATAGCGTAATTTCTTCATTCTCAACCTTTTTTGTTATCCAGTAAGGTAAATATAAAACCATTTAAATTCTCACCAATTATATAAAAAAAGCCAAATATTCATTTGGCTTTATAAATCTATTTTGCTGCACAAGGAATATTTGCATTACAAAATACATCGACATTTGGATGTTTTTTATGAGAAGTGTTATTTAATCGTTTTTTCATCTTAATTCTCCAAATTGTTACCAACAAACACCATTACAGTTTGAATCACCAGCTGAAAAATTTTTTGTTTTATTAGGGATTTTTTTATTCATAAAACCACCAAGTAAATATTAAAGTTTAATTTATACAAGGAATATTAGTTCTACAAAGTAGATCTACATTAGCTACTCTAACAGCCGATGTGTTTTTACTTTTATGCATAACTTAATCCTCAAAAATATAGAAGGATTTTATTATATATATATTGTCAATACTTTTTCTAAAGTTTTTAGAATTTATTTTCCTTTGAAAACAAGGACGAAGCTCAACACTTCGTCCTACATTTTTATGCAAACCTAACAATCTCTATTCCGAATAATATCTCGAAATTACCTCTTTTACGCCACCGTTATTTAAGCAAGCCTCGTTTAGAAGCGACATAGAGAAAGTGCCATCATTACAAATAGCGGTCGCTTTTTCAGGAATTTTTGCATTTTGGGACATTGATTGCGGTTGTACTGCTGAAATTATGCCCTGCGTATTCGCCTCATTAATATGGATATTCTGATCCGTTGTTTCTGTATCTTTCGCTGCCACAACAGATACATCGCCTTTCACAGAAACAGGCGGATTACTACAACCAGCCAAAGCAACCACCATAGTCATTAAACCAACTAAATAAGTTTTATTCATAGATAACTCCTTTCGTTAACTCCCAAATAATAGGAAAAAGGGTTGATAAAATCAACCCTTTTACTTCATTGAAAATTAACCGTTTACAAAGCCTTTGCCTAACTTAATATCTGCTTCTAATACTTCTTCAAGTGCTTTTAATTTCTCTTTTTCATATTCGCTTAACTGACCAATTGGCAGAATTTCTTCCACGCCTGTTAAACCGAAACGCACAGGGTGAGCGAAGAATTCTGGGTAACCACTGTCTTTTTTGCTTTCTACATACGCATAACGCACGCAGTCTTCACCTAGTAATGCTTTGAATACCGCTACGGCAAAACGTGCACCCGCTTCTGCCATTGAAAGGGTTGCTGATCCGCCACCAGCTTTGGCTTCAACTACTTCCGTTCCTGCATTTTGGATGCGGTGGGTTAATGATTCGATCTCTTCTTGTGTGAACTCAATTTTACGACCTTCAGATAACGCTTGAGAAAGTAGCGGTAAAATGGTTGGGCCAGAGTGACCACCGATGACAGGCACTTTCACGGTTTCCGCGTGTTTTTCTTTTAATTCAGATACGAAGCTTTTCGCGCGTACCACATCTAAAGTGGAAACACCGAATAATTTACGTTTGTCGTATACGCCTTTTTTGCGTAATACTTCTGCCGCTAATGGCACCAATGTATTTACAGGGTTACTTACAATACCCACGCACGCATCAGGGCACACTTCTGCTACTTTTTCAACCAAGTTTTTGATGATATTACCGTTGATATTGAATAAATCTGCACGAGTCATGCCAGGTTTACGTGCCACACCTGCGGTAATTAACACCATATGTGCATTTTTTAACGCAGCAGCTAAGTTCTCTTCGCCTGCATAACCTATTGCTTTTACAGAAGTTGCAATATGGCTAATATCTACCGCAACACCTGGCGTAACAGGCGAAATATCATAAAGGGCTAATTCTGTGCCTATTGGTAAACGTAATTTTAACAATAATGCCAAAGTTTGACCGATACCACCAGCAGCACCTAAAAGGGTTAATTTCATAAAAAAACTCCTATTAAAATGAAAGAATTTAATCTCAAAATTGGAGAAATTTTAACAGATTTTTACCTAAAAAGGGGAGTTTGTTCTGTTGAAAATATAATCTGAATCAAGTTTTTACCAAATAATCATTTGATTCATTAAGAAAATTAACAGAACAAATTGCTTTTTATGCATAGATACGCAAGAATTCTGCATAGAAATTGCATTTTTAACTAAAAAGGAAACTCATGGATAAACTTTCTGAAGCATTCAAAGCTCTATTAAAAGAAGAAAAGTTTGGTTCACAAAGCGAAATTGTGACGGCTTTACAGGAGAAAGGCTTTGAAAACATTAACCAATCTAAAGTCTCTCGAATGCTCTCTAAATTCGGTGCTATTCGTACCCGTAATACCAAAATGGAAATGGTTTATCAACTGCCGAATGAATTGAGTGTACCAGCCACTTCCAGCCCGTTGAAAAACTTGGTGGTAGACATCGATCACAACGATCTACTGATTGTAGTGAAAACCAGCCCTGGTGCGGCACAGTTGATTGCACGCTTGCTCGATTCCATCGGCAAAAGCGAAGGCATTTTAGGTACTATCGCAGGCGATGACACCATTTTCATTACGCCAACTCGGGGAATAGAGATGGATGATTTAATGCAAACTGTCCGCCTCCTATTTGAAAGCTCATTTTAATGAACATTTTACTTACAGGTGGCACAGGGTTTATTGGTTCGCATTTAGTGCCCATTTTGCTTGAAAAAGGGCATAATCTCACGCTCTTATCTCGTAAAACAAGCCAGCCTCAGCAAGCGGTCAAATTTGTGCAAACCCTTGCAAACTTCAGCGATTTAAATGAATTTGATGCCGTGATTAACCTCGCAGGCGAACCGATTTTTGATCAACGTTGGACGAAACAGCAGAAGCAAAAATTGCTCAGCAGCCGCGTGCAACTGACCGCACAGCTTGCGGATCTCTTTGCCAAAAGCACACAACCGCCCGCTGTGTTTATTTCAAGTTCTGCCACTGGCTTTTACGGTGATTTGCCGACAGACCAATCTGGTCATGAAAAAACGCCTTCAAGCGGTGGATTTACTGCAGAATTATGCAAACAGTGGGAAGCAGAGGCATTAAAAACAGCAGCCACTACAAGGCTTTGCCTTATCCGCACGGGCATTGTACTTTCCGAACAAGGAGGGGCATTAAAAAGGATGCTCCCGCTTTATCGCCTAGGGCTTGGAGGGAAACTAGGCAATGGCAAACAGCATTGGGCATGGATTGCATTAGAGGACTATTTGCGTGCCCTATGTTTCTTATTGGAAAATCCGAACTGCGTTGGGGTGTATAATTTCGTTTCACCTTATCCTGTGACCAATGCGGAATTCAACAGCTGGTTGGTAAAGCGGTGTAGTAAACCTGCATTCTGCCACGTGCCTGCTTTTGTATTGAAATGGCTACTTGGCGAACGTTCGGCAATTTTGTTGGATAATCAACCGCTTGTACCAACGCATTTGTTGGCGGATGGGTTTGGGTTTAAGTACCCTGATTTGAATTTTTTAAATATAAAATTTTCGTAAATTTATTAGCTAATTTCTTCGGCGTTGCTTTTGCCAAATCTCCCTCCCCCTCTTTGTGAAATAATGGAGATCTCTATTCTTCATCAAGAAATTCTCCCTCTTTAGCAAAGAGGGGTAGGGGAGATTTGGTGGTATCTATTAACGAAGAAATTAAGTCACAACACCTAGGAATATTTATGCTACTCGACATCTTCTACCTCGTCATCGGCTTAATCCTCCTTGTTTGGAGTGCTGATAAATTCGTGGACGGTGCATCAGCTACTGCACGTTACTTGGGGCTTTCGCCTCTACTTATCGGCATTGTGATCGTAGGCTTTGGCACCTCTACGCCTGAAATGCTTGTCTCAGCCTCTTCTGCATTAGACGGGGCATCTGGCTTAGCGTTGGGCAACGCTTATGGCTCGAACATCGCCAATATTGCACTGATCTTAGGAGCAACCGCGGTGATTTCGCCAATTTTAGTGGCAAAAGATGTGCTCAAAAAAGAGCTGCCTGTATTGCTGGCAATCACCGCACTTTCTGCCTATTTTTTAACTGATGCGACGGTTACTCAAACAGAAGCGGTCATTTTATTGGTCGTTTTTGTCCTTTATATGGGTTGGCGAATTTGGGAGGCGAGAAAATCGCCTGATGCGGTTGAGGAAGAAGAAAACCAAGCCCCCGTTCCGCTTAAAAAATCGGTGTTCTGGCTTGTAATTGGCTTATTGCTGTTAATGGCAAGCTCAAAATTGATGGTAGTCGGTGCAGTATCGCTTGCCAAAGAATTGGGCGTGAGCGATTTAGTTATCGGCTTAACCATTGTGGCGGTGGGTACCTCTTTACCTGAGCTAGCATCTTCCATTATTGCAGCACGCAAAGGTGAATCTGATTTAGCCCTCGGCAATATTGTCGGCTCAAACCTCTTTAATACCTTGGTGGTCGTTGGCATTGCGGGAGTAATTAGCCCAATGCACGTCGAGCCTGATATTTTCAGCCGCGATATGCTGGTGATGTCTGCACTCACCGTGTTACTCGCTCTCTGTTGCTACCCATTCAGTCGCAAAAAACAAGGTAAAATTACCCGCTTTGAGGGATTTCTTTTGATACTCTGTTTTGTAGGCTATACTCTCTATTTACTTAAAAGTGTGATTTAAAATGTTACGTATTCTGATACTTCTCGTAAGTCTCTGCCTCTCGCTCAATGGTCAGGCGGGCTTATTTGATAAAAAACCAACTTTCCTTACAAGCCAGCAAGCGTTCCAATTTGACGCCAAGCAAACGGGCAACCAATTGGCACTAAATTGGCAAATCGCAGATGGCTACTACCTCTACCAAAAAGAGGTGCAAATTACCCCAACACAAGCCGAATTGGGCGAATGGCAATTTCCGCCAGCGGAACGCCATCAAGATGAATTTTTCGGCGATGTGGAAATTTTCCGCAACGAATTGGCGTTACAGATTCCGCTAAAATCGGCTCAAAATGGTTCGGTAGAAATTCGCTATCAAGGTTGCACTAAAGGCTTCTGTTATCCGCCTGAAACGGTGAGCGTGCCTCTGCAAAATGTGGAAGCACAAGCGGTCGATTCTGCTCAAAATATTGCAAATTCAGCTGTTGCAAATTCTAGCAAAAATTCAACTGCTTCTAATATGGCAGGCATCAGCCAACAAGACCAACTTGCAAGCCAGCTTTCACAAAATCGCTTGTCGATTTTCTGGTTTTTCGTGTTGGGGGTAGGTTTGGCATTTACCCCGTGTGTGTTGCCAATGTTGCCACTGCTTTCCGCGATTGTAATCGGCAACCAACAACGTCCAAATAGCCTAAAAGCATTGCTACTCAGCCTCACTTATGTGCAAGGTATGGCACTCACTTACACCTTGCTTGGTTTGATTGTGGCAGCAATTGGCTTGCCATTCCAAATTGCCTTGCAAAGCCCGCCCGTGTTAATTGGCTTAGCGATTTTATTTACCTTGCTCGCGGCTTCCATGTTTGGCTTGTTTGAAATTCGCTTGCCAAATGCGTGGCAACAAAAGTTGAATGCACTCAGCCAAAAACAATCAGGTGGTGCATTCGGTAGCGTGTTTATCATGGGGATAATCGCAGGCTTAGTTGCCTCACCCTGCACCTCTGCCCCACTTTCGGGTGCATTGCTTTACGTGGCTCAAAGTGGAGATCTATTCACGGGTGGCTTAGCACTTTATTTGCTCGCACTTGGAATGGGTATTCCACTTGTGTTGATCACTCTCTTTGGTAACAAAATTCTGCCTAAATCAGGAGATTGGTTACTAAAAGTAAAAACGGCTTTCGGTTTTGTAATGTTAGCGTTACCGATTTTCCTGATTGCCCGCTTATTGCCAATTCAAATTGAACCCTTACTTTGGTCTACTTTAGCATTGGTATTCTTAGGTTGGCTGATTAGCGTTATTCCTGCTACAGATGTGTTGAAAAATGCGATTCGCATTGGTTTGTTTGCATTGTTTGCGTTATCCGCTTATCCGTGGGCAAATTTAGTATGGGGCAATAGTTCACATTCAGTAGAAACCTCATCGCACGCCAAATTTATTCGCATTAGTTCATTAGCGGAATTAGACACTCAACTTGCCGAAGCGAAAGGTAAAAAAGTGATGTTTGATCTTTATGCCGACTGGTGTGTCGCTTGCAAAGAGTTCGAAAAATACACTTTCTCTGATGCTAGAGTGCAACAAAAATTAGATGAAATGGTGTTATTACAAGTAGATATGACTCGAAACTCATCTGACAACGATGCCATTATGCAACGCTTCCAAATCCTAGGATTACCAACAATTTTGTTCTTTGATGAACAAGGGCAAGAAATCAGCTCAATGCGAGTGACAGGATTTTTGGATGCAAAAGCGTTTTTGGATTGGATAAATCAATAAATTAGGAAAACAAAATGAACCAAGATAACCACAAGATCGAAGATATAATCCGCATTTTTGACGAATGCTTTGCCACAGAATATAACACCCGATTAGAAAAAGGTGGCGATTATCCTATCTATTTGCCTGCTTTTTTAGAGGAAGATGGCGTGAAATCAGCACGCCCTTACCATGTGATTTTATTTGCTCACGGCTATTACAGCAGTGCCTTGCACGAAATTTCGCATTGGCTTGTGGCAGGTGAAGCACGCCGCCAATTAGAAGATTTTGGTTATTGGTATGAGCCAGATGGTCGCTCGGCAGAACGCCAACGTGAGTTTGAATCGGTGGAAGTGAAACCGCAGGCGATCGAATGGGTCTTAGCAACCGCGGCAGGCTTCCGCTATTTTGCGAGTGCGGATAACCTTTCAGGCAACCCAGGCGATAATTCAGCTTTCAAACAAGCGGTCTATAATCAGGTAAAAGTTTACGCAGAGCGAGGTTATTTGCCAAAACGTGCAGAGACACTTCGCAAAGCACTGGCAAAATTCTATGGCACGCCAGATGTAATTGATTTGACGATGTTTGATCTCGCGAAAATTTAAAAAATTTCATCTATTTCCTCTTGACACAAGTGCTATACTCAAATTGTTCTTAACTTTTCAGGAGGAAATATGAACACAAACAAACCTTTCCCATTGCCAACGGGCTATTTCGGTATCCCGCTTGGCTTGGCAGCACTTTCCCTTGCTTGGACACATCTTGCCCATTCTCCGCTGACTGAAACAATCAGCAACATTTTAGGTATTAGTGCTATTCTTGTGTGGCTTCTGTTTATTGGGCTTTATCTGTATAAACTCCGCTATTTTAAACATGAAGTTTTAGAAGAATATCGTTGCCCTGTGCGGTTCTCGTTTCTGGCATTAATTCCGATTACCACCATGCTGGTTGCAGATATTCTCTATCGCTGGCAACCACTGTTGGCTGAGGTAATGATCTGGATTGGCACAGTTGGACAATTGCTCTTTTCATCCATTCGCATCGGGGAATTATGGAAAGGTGGTATTTTTGAACAAAAATCTACCCGTCCACCATTCTATTTGCCTGCGGTGGCAGCAAACTTTACCAGTGCTAGCTCATTTGCTTTGATTGGTTATCATGACTTGGGCTATTTGTTCTTTGGGGCAGGTTTAATTGCGTGGATTATCTTCGAGCCAGTGTTGTTGCAACACTTGAGAATTTCATCTGTTGAACCGCCTTTCCGAGCAACGATGGGGATTATCCTTGCCCCCGCTTTTGTTGGAGCATCAGCTTACTTAGCCGTGAATCATGGTGAAATTGATACTTTCGTAAAAATTCTTTGGGGATATGGCTTCTTGCAATTCTTTTTCTTAATTCGCTTGTTACCGTGGATTGCAGAAAAAGGCTTAAACATCGGCTTTTGGGGTTTTTCATTCGGTTTGGCATCAATGGCAAATAGTGCGGTTGCGTTTTACCATGCTAATGTGCTCCCAGGCGTTGCGATTTTCGCCTTTGTATTTGCGAATGTGATGATTTTAGGGTTGATCAGTTTAACAATTTATAAATTATCCAAAGGGCAGTTTTGGGTGAAATAGTAAAAAAAAGGCATATATCAATGATATATGCCTTTATGCTAATAGGAGAAATTATTGAAAATAAGGCGGTTTAAAACCGCCTTATTTGTAGAATTATGCATTAGCTTTTGTCACGTAGTCAATCGCTGATTGAACTGTTGTGATTTTTTCAGCTTCTTCATCAGGAATTTCGATATCGAATTCTTCTTCTAAAGCCATTACTAATTCAACGGTGTCTAAAGAGTCAGCACCTAAATCTTCGATGAATGAAGCTTCAGGTTTAACTTGTGCAGCATCTGCACCTAATTGATCAACGATAATTTTTTTTACGCGTTCTTCAATGCTCATTTTTGGTTTCCTATATAAAATCGCAAATGCGAGAGTTAAGTAGTGTAATCGAAATTTTGTTTAATGCAACCTAAAAGAGATAGGTCGAACCAGACGCCATTAAGACACACAAGAATTAAAAAAGTTTGCCTACATTTTATGTATGCGAGGATTGATATATTCTACCATTATGAATAGAAATTATCCACACACGCATAAAATTTCTTTTCGATTTATTTTGCTATTTTCCTTCTAAGGCTTTTCGCATTTGAGTAATAACCGCTTGGTAATCTGGCTGGTCAAAAATCGCAGAGCCTGCCACAAAGGTATCTGCTCCTGCTTCGGCAATGTCTGCAATGTTATCCACTTTCACACCACCATCTACTTCAAGGCGAATATTTAAACCGCTTGCATCAATACGTTTACGCACTTCACGCACTTTTTCCAATGTTGAAGGGATAAATTTCTGCCCGCCAAAACCAGGGTTCACGCCCATCAACAAAATCATATCCACTTTATCCATCACATAATCAAGATAATACAATGGCGTTGCGGGGTTGAATACCAAGCCAGATTTACAACCTAAATCACGAATAAGCTGTAAATTGCGGTCGATATGGTCGGTCGCTTCAGGATGGAAGGTAATATAATTTGCCCCTGATTTGGCGAAATCAGGAATTAAACGCTCAACAGGTTTTACCATTAAATGCACATCAATCGATGCGGTAATGCCATAATCACGTAGTGCTTGGCAAATAGCCGGTCCGAAAGTTAAGTTTGGAACAAAATGGTTATCCATCACATCAAAATGGATGATGTCTGCACCGGCTTCAAGCACGGCTTTCACATCATCGCCAAGGCGAGCGAGATCAGCAGAAAGAATAGAAGGTGCAATTAAAAAAGGTTGCTGTGCCATAGATTTTTCTCCAAGGTAGCCTGAAAATTTCAGGCATAGCCTACCACAAAAAGCGGTCGAGTTTTTGGTTTCTTTTGCAAAATTTTGATTGTTAAAAAATAGTTGCACAAAACCATAAAAAATTTATTGAAATAAATAAAAATTACTGTATGATGCATTTCCATAATTTAAAAATGGATATTAACCATTTTGAAACGGGTCAAAATACAAAAGGAGACAACTCAAATGAAAAAAGGGATTCATCCGACAAACTATCGTGAAGTGCTTTTCTATGATGCTTCTGTACAACAAGGCTGGGTTATTCGCTCTTGTGCCGCAACAACAAAAACCATGAAATGGACAGACGGCAAAGAATATCCGCTTTATACACTAGATACTTCTTCCGCTTCTCACCCTGTTTATACGGGTAAACGCCGTGAGGTAAATAGTGAAGGACGTGCAAGTCGCTTTAGCGATAAATTTAAAGGTATGGCAAGTTTAGTGGCGAAAAAGTAAGGAAATCAAATGCAAATTCTCAACTCATTAAAAAGTGCGAAAAGTCGCCATCCAGATTGCAAAATTGTACGTCGTAAAGGTAAACTTTACGTTATTTGTAAGAGCAACCCAAGGTTTAAAGCCCGCCAACGTTAATAGGCAAATAGAACGGAGAATCTATGAAAAAACTACTTCTTGCTACCGCCATTTGCACGGTTTCTTTTTCAGCTCAAGCCCACCGTGTTTGGGTGCAAAGTGAACCTACTAAAGCAGGTGAAATTTTGAAAGCAGACATCGGATATGGCGAATTTCCAACGCTTGAACCGATTGCAGAAAAACGCTTGCATTTCTTTGAAAAAGGCATGGTTTTAGTTAATGCTGAAGGAAAACAAAAGCTCATGCAAAAAGGCGAGAATTATCACTATGAAAGTGCGAAGCCTGTAAAAGCAGGAAGCTATGTGTTAGCCGCAGAATATAAACCGACATTCTGGTCGCAAAATGCGGAAGGTTGGAAGCAAGCGGATATGCAAAACACGCCTAACGCAACTTATTGCGAACGTACTGCAATGTATGGCAAAAATATTGTGAATATTGGCAAAGCAGCTGAAAAAAATGATGTGGCAGAAGTAGTTGGACATGAATTGGAAATCGTACCAATGGTCAATCCTGCCACCATTAAAGTGGGTGAGCGTTTCAAAGTAGTAGTGCTTTACCAAGGCGAACCGCTTCCGAATGCAACATTAACAGCAACGTTCAAAGGATTTGATAATTCAGATAACCAGCATACCCACAAAGTGGAAGCACAAGCTTTCTCTGACACCACAGGTGCAGATGGTACAGTCGATATTATCCCACTTCGTGATGGTTTCTGGAAAGCAGCCGTTGTGTATGAAACACCATTTGAGAAACCAGAACAATGTCAAAAACATAAGCATTATGCAAGCTTGACGTTTGATATTAACAAATAATTTAGAGCCTGTACTAGATAACGACTAAAAACCCCATCAAGTAATATTTTCATTGAGGTTATTCAATAACTCATTTTACCTTGATGGGGACGGTGATGTTGATAATACAACACCTATTCATCTAAGTCTGTTTAAAATAATCTGATTGTCGTTATTTCGTTAATAAATCCAACGCTTCTTGATATTTCTCAACCGTTTTTTCAATCACTTCTTGTGGAATTTTCGGTGCAGGAGCTTGTTTATTCCATCCACTATTTTCAAGCCAATCACGCACAAATTGTTTATCGAATGATGGTGGATTTGTGCCTTCTTTGTAGTTTTCTACCGCCCAGAAACGACTTGAATCTGGCGTGAGTACTTCATCCATCAAAGTTAATACGCCATTTTCATCTAAGCCAAATTCAAATTTCGTGTCGCAAATAATAATGCCTTTTGTTAACGCATATTCAGCCGCTTTGGTGTAAAGTGCAAGGGCTGCCTCTTTTACTTGTTTAGCAAGTGCTTTCCCGATTTGGCTCTCGCACTCTTCATAGCTAATATTGATATCGTGATCGCCCACTTCCGCTTTACTTGATGGTGTAAAAATCGGTTCAGGTAGTTTGCTTGCTTCCACTAACCCTTCTGGCAAAGCTAAACCACAAATCGTGCCTGTTTTTTTGTAATCTTTTAAGCCAGAACCCGTTAAATAACCACGTACGATAGACTCAATTTTCACAGGTGTTAAACGCTTGCACACTACCGCACGATGTTGAATTGCCTCTGCTTCTTCTTTTGGTAACACATCAAATACAGAATCGCCCGTGAAATGATTAGGCATTATATCGGCCAATTTGTTAAACCAGAAATTCGAAATTTGGGTCAAGATTTCGCCTTTATGCGGAATCGGCTCATCTAAGATAACATCAAAGGCAGACAAGCGATCCGTTGCCACCATAAGCATACGTGTGTCGTCAATTTCGTATAAATCACGCACTTTGCCAGAGTAGATTTTTTTTAAGCTGATTTGCATTTTGAGATCCTATTTAAAGTGAATGTAAAAAATTGGACAAATTATACCGCTTTACGCAAACGATTGCGATGAATTTTAATTGACATGAGAAATGATCAAAAAAGGGAAAAAATTTCAAAAAAGAGTGATATTCTCAATTTCTGAGGAGTGCTTTGAAAAGTAATTCAACAAAAAAGAATAATATAACATCATAGGAAAATTATAATGAACATACTTCACAACTATTGTTATTATTACCACATCGGATAATCTTTCTTCGGTGGTAAAATCAGCGATAGAAAATATGATTAACAGTGAAAATGTGGAGAAAAAATGAATGCAGAAGTGTTAGCAATGAAAATTGGCTTAGTGGAAAAAGTGACTTTTTCTGATGGTACCACGCTTGAAAGTGCGATCCGCAAGCAACCAGTTGAGCAAATAGTGGTAAATAAAATGGGGGCTGAGGGTAACGATGTTGGCTTAAAGGCTCATCACGGTGGCGTGGATAAAGCCCTTTTCTTTATGTCAGATAAAACGTTTGAGTATCTCACAAGTTTGATTGGCAAGGATTTTGACTGGCAAGGTAGAGCGATTTATGGTGAAAATTTCATCGTTTCTGGTTTAGATGAATATAATGTTTGCGTGGGTGATCATTATCAAATTGGTGAGGTTATTGTAGAAGTTTCTCAGCCACGTAAACCTTGTGAGCGTTTGTCGCTCAACAGCGAGCATTCTGAAACTCAAGAAATTGTGCGAGAAAAAGGCTTAACTGGCTGGTATGTTCGTGTTCTTCAAACAGGTGTTTGCAAAAAAGGCGATAAAATTCACCGCTTGCAACAGCCTTACCCGAAACTCAATATTATGCATTTAAATCAACTCATTGCTCAAAAGCCAAATAAAGCGATTACAGCAGATTTGGAAGAGGCATTGAGTTGCGAAGTGCTTGCTGAGGCATTCAAGCGAACGTTGAGAACGCAGTTGAAGCGAATTAAATAAGAAAAAGCCTTGAAGTCATCAAGAACTTCAAGGCTCTTATTTATGCTAATATATAATTTTTAATTAGCCTAAAATTTTTGCTAATTCAGCACTTACTTCTTCTACTGGTTTTGTGCCGTCTAAACGCTCGTAGCGGGTATTGCCTGCCTCGGCTTCGGCTGTGTAGTAAGCGATAAGTGGTTTGGTTTGTTTGTGGTAGATTGCTAAGCGCTCTAACACGGTTTCTGCTTTGTCGTCTGGGCGGATGATTAAATCTTCGCCTGTTACATCGTCTTTACCTTCCACTTTTGGTGGATTGTAAACCACGTGGTAAGTACGACCAGAAGGTTGGTGTACGCGACGACCGCTCATACGTTCTACGATCACTTCATCAGCCACGTCAAATTCTAACACAAGGTCGATTTTCACGCCTGACTCTTTTAATGCATCTGCTTGTGGAATCGTGCGAGGGAAGCCGTCTAATAAAAAGCCGTTTGCACAGTCTGGTTGAGCTATGCGGTCTTTCACTAATGCAACCGTTAATTCATCTGGTACTAATTTACCTTCGTCCATTAACGCTTTTGCTTGTTTGCCAAGCTCAGTGCCTTCTTTGATTGCCGCACGGAACATATCGCCTGTTGAGATTTGTGGGACGCCAAATTTGTTCATAATGAACTGTGCTTGTGTGCCTTTGCCTGCACCTGGTGCACCTAAAAGAATAATTTTCATAAAAACCTCGTTGTAATAAAAACTTCGCTATTTTATAAGGGAATCGCATATTAGTCTATAAAGTAATATGTTGAGTAGATATCGCTCGGCTCTCGTCAAATGGATTCATTGCGTTGATCATCATTATTTTTTCATATTGGTGCAGATCTTCAACCTTAATTTCTACCAGCTTAATTTTATTTTGGCTTAATAGATAGCTTAATTGAGTACCTTTAAGCAGATAATCTTTCGGACTATACCAAATATTATTTTTCAAAAAGAGTAAATTGCCAACACGGCAATCGGTCACTTTTCCATTTTGAATGATGATAGCCTCATCTTTTTCGATTTTTATTAAATCAAAATTTTCTCGGTTGCTATATTTAAATATGTAATCCAACGTATCGAAATAGACTGTTTGATAGCTTTTTATTTCTCTTTTTTGATAAATTGAAAAAATGATATGATAATCTTGTTGATTATAATCAATGCGACATCTCACTAATCCATTCTGATATCTTTCTGGTACTTGGATAATTTCTGCTAAATTAAATACCGAGGTTTGCTTAAATAATTTTTCTATTGCATTATCCATTCTTGCTTGATGAAAAGCTAAATTTTGCGGAATGCCATCAAGAATCGCAATGGTTTCAAACACGGGAAATTGGGACATACACCTTCTCTAAAATTTCTTGATACTCTTCTTCTAGGCTACTTTGTGAAGTAATACCACCACCGCTGCGAAATAGCATTTCACCTTGTTCATTCTTTTCAATGTAGCGAATGGCGACTGCACTTTCCAAGTTGTTGCCATCAAAATAGCCAAAAATACCCGTGTAATAACCGCGTTTTTCGCCTTCAGCTTGCTGAATAATCTGCACAGTTTTTTCTTTAGGTGCCCCGCTAATTGATCCAGCAGGTAATAATTTTGCGAGAATTGAGCCAATATTCGCTTGCCAATTTTCAGTGAGTTCGCCACAAATTTCAGAGCTTGTTTGGTAAATTGCTCCATGATGTGTTTCAATCTTTTCAACATAACGATATTTTGTTACTCGAATATTTTGAGAAACAATAGCTAAATCATTTCGAATTAAATCAACAATGGTATTGTGCTCTTCAAACTCTTTCTTTGAATTTAATAATTTTTGTTTTGCATTTTCTTCACTTGCGTTAATTGTGCCCTTCATTGGATAAGAGAAAATTTTATTTTCTTTAATGTGAATGAAGGTTTCAGGTGAAAAGCAGATAAATTTATCTTGATAGAATAATTTATATTTTGCGTGGCTTTTAATAAAAATCTCTTTAAGCGAATAATTTGTTTGGATTTTAGTAGCAAATGCAAGATTTAATAAATAACTATTTCCTTTTTGAATTTCATTTTTTACCAATTCAAAGGCAACCTGATAGCGAGAAAATTTTAATGGGGTTCTGCTAAATTCAAATGGTTTGTTAAAATCAAAGCATAAAGCGTTATTGTAGTCTGGAAATTGAAAAAAGATCTGATGTGAGGAGCACTCTGCTAATGGGAGCAGAATGGGCTGATTTTGTTCAAAATCAATTAAGAAGAAAAATGGTTTTCTGGCTGCACCAAAGGCATTGGCTTGTTGAATAAAGGGTTGCATAGATAAAACCTAAATTGACACCATAAAAAAAGCCCCTCAAAGTGAGGGGCATAAAACCAAAAGGGTTTAAAGAATATACAGGAAGTGAAACGAGTAAAAATCAAAGATTTTCACTCTAGCCTAGTTTCCTAGACCAATATGCAAACACAACATCATACTTAAAATTAGAAATAGTAAAATTACTATCACTATCCGTCTAAGTACGGCACGAATTATAGATATATCGGAATAGTTAAACAAGCTAGAAATTTTTATTTAGACTATTAGAAAAAATAATGCAATAATAGAGAGGATAATAAAGAAATGTTATTTTATTAAGAATAGCAAAAATGAGGCTTGATTATGTGCTTTTATAGGCAAAGTTTCAAGCTAAAAAAGGAAATTTTATGAATAAAAAACTCCCACCACTTAATGCGTTAAAAGCCTTTGAAGCGGCAGCACGCCATCTTAACTTTACAAAAGCAGCCGAAGATCTTTTTGTTACTCAAGCTGCAGTGAGCCATCAAATCAAAATCTTGGAAGATTTTTTAGGTGTAAAACTCTTTCACCGTAAAAATCGTTTACTTGAATTCACTGAAGTGGGTTCGCAATATTTTGCTGAAATTCAACCGCTTTTAGAGAAAATTGCGAGTGCAACAGAAAAAGTAAAACTCAAAACTGCTCGCCAAATTTTAGCAATTAGCACAACTCCTTCATTTGGAATGCACTGGCTTGTGCCGCGTTTAAATGATTTTCACCAACGCTATCCAGATATTGAAGTGCGTTTAACGACAATGCCACAAGACGAAGGTTTATTCGGAAAAGATACTGATGTAGCTATTTATTACGGCAACGGGAACTGGAATCACTTGGAGGCGATTGAGCTGGTAAAAGCCCGCATTATGTTACTCGCTTCACCTGAATATTTGAAAGATAACCCGATCGAAAAACCAGAAGATCTGGCGGGTAAAAACTTGATCCACGTTTGTTCTTCTACTAAATGGAAACAGATGGTAGATCATCTTAAGCTCGATATGGACATTGAAACAGGGCCGATGTTTGGTACAACTTCAATGGGCATCCAAGCGGCGAAACACGGGCAAGGCGTGGTGGTCGCAAACCGAATGCTTGCTCAAGATGAGATCGAAGAAGGCTCGGTTGTTGAGCCATTAATGACCAATGTTTATGATGAAAAAGCGTTCTATGTGGTTTATCCTCCGCAAATGGCGGAAAGCACCAAGGTGAAATGCTTTGTCGATTGGATTACGGAAGAGATTAAAAACAGCTATAAATAAGGAACATAATGAGATATAACTGGGTTCTTTTTGATGCGGATGAAACGCTGTTTTCATTCAATTCCTACTTAGGCTTAACCGCAATGCTCAAGCGCTATGGCATTGATTTTATGCGTGAAGATTACGATGCTTTTCAAGCGGTCAATAAATTGCTCTGGGTTGCATACCAGAACAATGAAATCACTGCGGAAGATATTCAAATGCGACGCTTTGCTAAATTATCCAAGCAAACAGGTGTGAATCAAATTCAGCTTAACCAAGAACTGATGGCGGAGATGGCGAAGGTCAGCAAACCGCTTGATGGCGTGATGGAGATGCTTGAAGCACTCTATCCTGAAGTTAAAATGGGCATTATCACCAACGGTTTTACTGAACTACAACAGCAACGTTTACAAAACACCCAGACGGAAAAATTCTTCGACATTGTTGTCGTTTCCGAACAAATTGGCGTGGCAAAACCTGATCGAAAAGTGTTTGATTATGCCTTTTCGCAAATGGATGAGTTAGATAAAACCAAGATTCTTATGGTGGGCGATACCCTCGCTTCAGACATTTTGGGTGGCTACAATTCGGGTATTGATACTTGCTGGTTTAATCACGCTAATCTTGTCAATGACACTAAAATCCAACCAACTTATGAGATAAAAGATATTCGTGAGCTAGTTAAAATTGTGAAAGGATAAAATGATAGTGTTTAGTTGAAGGCTACGTATTAATTCAGTACTGCATATACATATTCATTCAGATCTTTTAATGAATTAACAAATAAAAATACCTGTTTCTGAAATCATTCAAAAACAGGTATTGATTTTAAGTTAATAGATAAACTTCGTTATCTATTACCATTCAAAATTTACACCAACATTATAAGCAGCACCGCCTTGAGTAAATGCGACACCCGCTTTAGTTGCAACATGCTTATTATAACGGTAACCTGTACCAATAGCAACCGCAGTTTGAGATTTATAACCACCAACAGCAGCCGTAAAGTTTGCTTTACCTACAGTATATGGTTGGAATAAACCTGTTAAAGCAGCTTGAGTAGCAAGACCACGTTAAGATCTTTATCAAGTTTATTAACTCTATTATCCAAATGATCAAGTCGTTTTGCATGACTGTTAATATCGTTTCTTAATGCAGACACAGCAACTTTATTTGTATCAATTCTATTGCTATTATCTCTAATATTTTGTTCTAAACTGCCTACATAAACTTTATCAGCTTTAGCTTCTAATGCTGTTTTATCTGCTTTAGCTTCCAATGCGGTTTTATCAGCTTTAGTTTCTAATGTAGCTTTATTTGCATCAATTCTACTATTTTGATTATCTAAACGAGTATTTTGAAGTACTTGTTTATTGCGAGTATCTGTAATACGTGATGCATTTTTGTCAATGTCTGTACGGTTTGCTGCAATTGCTGGTAATAGAGCCTCATGATAAGGGTGTTGTTGAGCGTTTGGAGATCAATGTGGTAGACGTGAAATGGAAATTTAAAGATAATTAACTAATTTTATTCATTCTTAGAGGAAAATATTATGCTTGCAACACTTTTAGAAAAACAAAAACGACAAGAAGCAGCTAATTTTGCGATCAACAATAATGCCATAGAAGGGCTTTTTGTGAGTGATGAAGCAAAAGACTTATTAAATCGCTGGGTAAACGGTGAAATTACGCTAGAAGAAGCGGAGAATAAAATGTATGCGTTATGGCAGTAATGATTTTCATATTAACGAAAATGGTGTTCTGAAAAACAAATTAGGTGCAAAAACCAATGAAGAATTGGAAAATCGGGAAAGAGATATTACTACTTTCCGTATTGCTCAATTAAAAGATTCGCCAATTAACGGTAATTTTGACCTAAAACATTTACAAGATATTCATCACTTTATTTTTTCACCTGTTTATGATTGGGCTGGTGAAATTCGTGATGGTTCACTAGCTAAAGGTGGCACAGTTTTTACTTATCCAGAACGGATTGCACCTGAACTTAATAAATTATTTAGCCAATTAAAATCAGAAAATTACTTACAAGGATTAAATCAAGAAGAAATAACGCAACGCCTTGCTTATTATCTTGGCGAATTAAATGTTAATCATCCATTTAGGGAAGGAAACGGACGTGTTCAGCGTATTTTTATTTCAGAATTAGCGGAAAAGGCTGGCTATAAATTGGATTTTTCTAACGTTTCCCAACAGGAAATGATCGATGCGTCTGTTCTGGCATATCGCAAACTAGATTACAGCCAACTTGCCGATCTCGTATCAAGAAGCATTGAACCAAATTATGCATATCAGTTAACCAATGAAGCAATAAATACTGCTGTGTTTAATTCTAGTAATCAGAACCTTCTTGCAGCAGCAACGAACACAAATCGAGAGGAAGAAAAACAGCAGAATACACTTTCATCTGCCTTTAAATTTAAGCCATAAAAAATAGAGGTATCTCTACCGCTATTTACTATTCCAAAGATTTTAATCTTCAATAATCTTCTCTGTTCATTGTGCATTTTTCCACTAAATCTTTACGCTTCAAGGTACTTAATGCGTAATCAATACTTTGTAATTGTGCTGAGGGTACTTTTTCTCCAACTTCCTGTTCATCTAACTCCATCGCTTGACGGGTAATATCCTTTCTATTTAACCATTTCTGTGGTTCACTTTTAAGAATCGTTGCAATGAGTTGCTGCGGAGAAGAGTGAAAACGAATATTTCTTGGTTTACGCCCATTGAGGTTTAAACCTCTTTGTACATGCTCTAATACCACTTGATATTCAGAGATAACCTTATTCCTTTCATTTAGTGCATTTTTAAGCTGTTTAATAATATCGCTAGCTTCTGCTTCAATCGAAGTAATCGCCTTTTTAAGCTCTTCTTTTAAGCTCGACTTTGCCATGAGCTATTCTTACCTTATAATTGATAAAAGATAAGAAAAATGTAGCAGAAACAAGAGATTAAATCTTTGTGCAACTGCTACATAATACCAGAAATTTAACCGCTAGGATTCATTCATTAAAGGTGATGAGCTTTTAATTATTCACCATAATACGCTTTACGCATTAACTCTTCCATATCTTCAATCATTGCTAAGCGTGGATTCGCTGGCGTACATTGGTCTTCGAATGCGTTTAACGCTAATTCACGGAGTGAGCCGATGAATTCTTTTTCATCTACGCCTTGATCGCGTAAAGACATTTTCACGCCACAACGAATAGCTAGGTCGTGTACCGCTTTTGCATAAGATTCCACGGCTTCTTCTGGAGTTGAAGCGGGTAAGCCAAGCATACGTGCAATATCTTGGAAGCGAATATCTGCTACATAGTTGGTATATTTCGGCCAGGTTGCCACTTTGGTTGGGCGTGTGCCGTTGTAGCGGATTACGTGTGGGAGTAAAATCGCGTTGGTACGACCGTGAATGGTGTGGAATTTACCGCCGATTTTGTGTGCCATTGAGTGACAGATACCCAAGAACGCATTGGCGAAAGCCATACCCGCCATTGTTGAGGCGTTGTGCATTTTTTCACGTGCGGTTTCGTCAAACTCTTTCACCGATTTTTCTAGGTTTTCGAAGACTAATTTAATCGCTTGTAAGGCTAAGCCATCGGTATAGTCGTTCGCTAAAATCGACGTGTAAGCCTCTGTTGCGTGAGTTAATACGTCTAAACCTGTATCAGCCGCAACATGTGAAGGCACTGACATCACTAACGCGGGGTCAACAATCGCGATTGTTGGGGTTAATGAGTAGTCCGCTAATGGATATTTAATGTCTCCATCAGTAATTACCGCAAATGGAGTCACTTCAGAACCTGTACCTGATGTGGTTGGAATACCCACGAATTTCGCTTTGCGACCTAATTGTGGGAATTTGAACGCACGTTTGCGAATATCCATAAATTTTTGCACTAAATCTCGGAAATCGACTTCTGGTTGTTCATAGAATAACCACATAATTTTCGCTGCATCCATAGGTGAACCACCACCTAATGCGATGATGGTGTCAGGTTGGAAGCTACGCATTAATTCAGTACCGCGTTGTACAGTTTGCAAGCTTGGGTTTGGTTCTACATCAGTGAAAAGTTGGATCATCACTTTGTTACGGCGTAGGCGTAATTGTTCGGTAATACGATCCACAAAGCCTAAATCTACCATTGAACGGTCAGTTACGATCATCACTTTGTGAACGTCGTTCATGGATTTGAGGTATTGAATTGAGTCACGCTCAAAGTAGATTTTTGATGGCACTTTAAACCATTGCATATTATTTCTCCGTCTGCCTACACGTTTGATGTTAATTAAGTTCACTGCACTCACATTGTTGCCCACGGAGTTTTTACCGTATGAACCACAACCAAGCGTTAATGAAGGTAAGAAGGAGTTATACACATCACCGATACCACCAAATGTTGATGGTGAGTTCCAAATTACACGAATCGCTTTAACGCGTTCGCCGAAAGTTTTTGCTAATTCTGCATTTTGCGTGTGAATTGCCGCAGAGTGACCTAAACCGTGGAAGTTCACCATCGCTTCCGCTAATTCCAAGCCTTGTTCTGTGCTGTTAGATTTTAATAACGCAAGCACTGGAGAAAGTTTTTCACGAGTAAGCGGCTCGCCCTCTCCCACGAAAGCACATTCTGCTAAAAGGATGTTGGTTTTTAGTGGAACGGTAAAGCCCGCTTGTTCTGCAATCCACTCTGCAGGTTTACCGACCACAGCCGCATTTAATTTCGCACCAGCACAGTTTTCATCGTGAGCTTTATCCACGCCGAAAATAAATTTTTCAAGTAAGGCTTTCTCTTTTTTGTTTACTAAATACACGCCGTAAGATTGCATCTCTTTGATGAAATCCGTATAGATTTCTTTATCGACAATTGCAGCCTGCTCAGAAGCACAAATCATCCCGTTGTCGAATGATTTTGACATCACAATGTCGTAAACCGCTTGTTTAAGTTTTGCGGTTTTTTCCACATAAGCTGGCACGTTACCTGCTCCTACGCCTAATGCTGGTTTGCCACAAGAATATGCTGCTTCTACCATCGCATTACCGCCAGTTGCAAGAATAGTCGCAATGCCAGGGTGTTTCATTAACGCAGAAGTGCCTTCCATAGATGGAACGGTAATCCATTGCACGCAGTTTTCTGGTGCACCCGCAGCGACAGCCGCATCACGTACAACTTGTGCTGCATGAGCTGAAGATTGTTGAGCAGAAGGGTGGAAAGCAAAAACGATTGGGTTACGTGTTTTAAGGGCGATTAACGCTTTGAAGATAGTGGTTGAAGTTGGATTAGTGGTTGGTGTGATACCGCAGATAACGCCGACTGGGTCAGCAATTTCAGTGATACCTGTTACATCGTCTTCACTGATAATGCCTGCTGTTTTTAAGTGACGCATATTGTTCACGACATATTCACAGGCAAATAAGTTTTTGGTGGCTTTATCTTCGAATACACCGCGACCCGTCTCTTCATATGCGTGCATTGCCAACACACCGTGTTTATCTAATGCCGCTACAGACGCTTTTGCGACAATATAATCCACTTGCTCTTGGTTTAAATGACGGAACTCATCGAGGGCTTTCAAGCCTTTTTCGACAAGTGCATTCACTTCCGCTTGAGCATCATAAGGTTGAGCAGTTTGAGTTGCTTTAGCCATAGTTTGGTTTCCTCTAAAAATTAAAAATCTAAAATTCTTTAACTGTTGAAATTATTATTCAACTGCAAACGATTTGCACCAAAATTTACTTACTCATAAGAGGTATTCTTGATCTAAGTCAATAGGAGGTCAAACAGTAAAATTTGAGTAACTCAATATTTACAAATGATTAACTTTTTATCAAAAATAGTTTATTAATTTATCGGTTTGTTGATGTTTCTGCATAACCAAATTTTAGTAAAGAAAATGTAAAAAAAGACCGCTTGTTTCCCTTATTTCCTTTGATTTAACCTAGAAAAAATAGCCCTTTTGAGCTAAAATCCTTCAGATTTTTACTTAAATAAGAAAGAGAATAACAATGTCAAACCAAAAACGAAAAATGTTGGTCACTTGTGCCCTACCTTATGCAAATGGGGCGATTCACTTAGGTCATATGCTTGAGCATATTCAAGCGGATATTTGGGTGCGTTTCCAACGTATGCGTGGCAACGAAGTGCATTTTGTTTGTGCAGATGATGCACACGGCA
>ENA-OWMY01000076-OWMY01000076.1-metagenome-genome-assembly--contig:-NODE-76-length-29515-cov-7.827054_pt1 | contig 29515 bp, 26 predicted proteins | sample MGYA00245358_ERZ651122 | MGnify/ENA primary metagenome ERZ651122 (study PRJEB26857, sample SAMEA4031752) | metagenome | biome: human; feature: oral; material: saliva | place: Philippines | collected 2014 | study...
GTTGCATCGAGCAATGAGCTGGGTGTATCAGCATGCGCTGGCGAAGGGGGAAGATAGCAGGGCGTATGACACTAGCTTCTCCACTAACGGGTACAGGCCCTGGGATTTCAATGAAACACCGGATTTCTATTACGTTTCGTACTCCACTATTTTCACTCCTCTCATGGTTCTTGATTACCACGAGGAGTTGGCGCCCATTGTGGCTCGTCTGCAGTCGCTGTCCTAACGGCAGGTGAGCGGGAGGGCTTGCTGGGGGCGTGTTCCCCGTGTCTGGTTCGTGCGAGTTTTCGTGCGTGCTGGAGGCGGTGGGCACGCCCCTTTTTTTGTGCTCTTTGATTGTGTTCGGAGGTTCCGGGAAGGGTGTGTGTAACCGAACTATTCTTCGGAAAACAGCCTCAGAGTACCCCTGGGAGTGCTAATATGGGCATATTACGAAGAATAATTCGTATAACGTGAGGTTCTGTAGCGGTGAGGAGGAGACCCCCATGGCATTCGACGCAACGGGATTCGCGCAAGAATTTGGTGCCCAGGTTCGTGCCGTCCGCAAGTACGAAAAAATCACCCAAATGGAGTTGGCGTGGATGGTCGGGCTCAGCGATAAAACAATCCGCGATATTGAGCGTGGGCTACCCGGCCCGTCAATTGGCGCGGTCTTCAAAGTCGCCCAAGAGCTCGGCATCGAGCTGGCCATCACCAACCCCCTCACCTAACCCCTCCCGCACGCCTATATAAAGGAACCACCATGCAGAATGGACGCGCAGGACGCCTGCACCCCGCCGTCGGCACTGCCCGCCGCCACCTCGCCGCCGCCCTCGAAAAGCTCCTCGGCGCCGGAAGCATCAAAGCCACCGGACGCTCCCGCACCGCATCCACCGCGGACGCTGCCGACCTGCCCCTGCTCCTGGTCGCCTGCAGCGGCGGCCCCGACTCCCTCGCACTGGCGGCAATTGCCGCGCACTTCGCCCGCCGTAGCGACGTGCGCGTAGGCGCCATCATCGTCGACCACGGCCTGCAAGAAGACTCCGCCGCGGTCGCCGTGCAGACCGCGCAGACCCTCACTGACCTGGGACTTCACCCCGTCATCACCGAAAAAGTGCAGGTTCCCGTCGGGAACATGGGCCCCGAAATGGCGGCACGCACCGCCCGCTACGCCGCCTTCACGAAAGCCGTTGAAGCCACCGGCGCCCGCGCCGTACTACTCGGCCACACCCTCGACGACCAGGCAGAAACCGTGCTACTCGGCCTAAGCCGCGGCTCCGGCACACGCTCCCTGGCGGGCATGCCGCCCGTGCGCGTCGAAGAGGGCGTCACCTACCTGCGGCCCTTCCTCGGCCTGCGCCGCACCGACATGCTCGACATCTGCGACGCTGAAACCCTCACCCCCTGGATCGACCCGACCAACACCGACCAGTCCCTCATGCGTGCCCGCATCCGCCACAGCGTACTGCCCTACCTGGAGGAGCACCTCGGCGGAGACGTCGCCCGCTCCCTGGCACGCACCGCCTCCGTAGCTGGCCCCGACGCCGAATACCTCGACGAGCAGGCGCAGGCAGCCTACGAGCAGGCGCTCCTACCCGCCGGAACCGCCGTGCGCGGCATTGAACGTGAAGACGCCGTGCTGCTGGATCGTGCGCAGGTGGCGGCGCTGCATCCGGCGCTGCGTTTGCGTGTGCTTGCGACCGCCTGCAAAGCAGCCGGGGGAGAGAACCCCGGCTTCGAGCGACTGCAGGCGCTAGACTCTTTCACCGCCGAATATGCGGTAGCTGGGCCCGTTCAGATGCCCGGTCACGTGAGCGCGTACCGCCGCCGCAAAATTGTGCATCCGGCAACCGGTGAACGCCTGGACGTGCTCGTATTAGTGCCAACTCGACCCTAACTAGGTGCCCAGCTAGGTGCCCGCGGAGCCCCCTCAGCACACACTATCTGCGTGGTGAGGTGCGCCGCGGCGCCGTTTTAAGCCATACTTAAGGCGAACACCATCCACATTGTCCGCTGTGGGAAGGCATGAAACCCCTCACCCGGGGCCCCGGCGGAGGCGCAGAGCGTCTAAAGATACGAAGGAATACATCGTGCAGGCTATCGACGTGCAGGACGATATTAAGAACGTTCTCTTCAGCAAGGAAGAGATTAACGCGAAGGTCGCCGAACTGGCGGCGCGCATCGACGAAGACTACGCCGGTAAGGACGTGCTGTTGGTGGGTGTTCTCAAGGGCGCCATCATGATCATGGCTGACCTTTCCCGCGCTCTCAAGGGCCACTACACCATGGACTGGATGGCTGTTTCTTCTTACGGTTCCGGCACCAAGTCCTCCGGTGTTGTGCGTATCCTCAAGGACCTGGACACCGACCTGGTGGGCCGCAACGTCCTGATCGTTGAAGACATCATTGACTCCGGCCTGACCCTGGCATGGCTGCAGCAGAACCTGATTTCTCGCGGTGCAGCTTCCGTTGAGATTTGCACCCTGCTGCGCAAGCCCAAGGTCGTCAAGGCTGACGTTGAGGTCAAGTACGTCGGCTGGGACATCGAGCCCGAGTTCGTTGTTGGTTACGGCCTGGACTTCGCTGAGAAGTACCGCAACCTGGACTGCGTCGCAACCCTGCACCCGCACGTTTACTCCTAAGCCTTCACCTCAGCAACCATGCTGTAGGTGTTACGCCCCGCCTCCTCACGCTTGTGGGGGAGCGGGGCGTTGCTGTACCCGACGCAGAAGATGCACTTTCACCCCCGCCGAGTGCTACAACCCTTTAGCCCGCAGGTGAAATAGAGAAGCCCGGTACCTAGCCGCCCGCCGGGGTAGGGTACATTTAAGGTTGCACCGTTGGGTGTTCCGGCAGGCATGCCGCACCCCAACGGGTTACAGCCGCAACGTAAGGACAAAAGCATTGGCGCAAACCCCCAATACTCCGCAGAAAGGCTCGGAGGGATTCCTGAAGAAGCTGATTAACGGCCCCTGGTTCTGGCCGGGCGCAGCTCTCGTGATCATGCTGGCTTTCCTCATGACCTCCTTCTTCACTCAGCCCTCGCGTCAGGTGGACACCAACGTGGGTCTTCAGCTGCTCAACGACCACCAGGTCAAGAGCGCAAAGATCTACGACGGCGACCAGCGCGTCGAGCTGCAGCTTAAGGACGATTACAAGAAGGGCAACGACAACTACGGTAAGTCGGTGCGCTTCTACTACGTGCAGCCCCGCGGCGAAGAAGTTGCTAAGGCAATGGAATCCGCCGAACTGGAAAGCTACACGGACCAGCCGGTTGAGCACAGCTTCCTGGGTTCCCTGGTGTCCCTGCTGCTGCCGATTCTGCTCTTTGGTGTGCTCTTCTGGTTCCTGATGGGACGAGTCGGAGGCGGCTCCTCCGTCATGAGCTTCTCCAAGTCCCGCGCGAAGAAGTTCACCAAGGACAAACCGGAGGTACGTTTCAGCGACGTCGCCGGTGTGGACGAGGCGCTTGCCGAACTGGAGGAAGTCCGCGAGTTCCTGGCTGAACCCGAAAAGTTCACCCGCCTGGGTGCAAAGATCCCCAAGGGCGTTCTGCTGTACGGCCCTCCCGGCACCGGTAAGACCCTGCTCGCCAAGGCTGTGGCGGGCGAGGCTGGCGTGCCGTTCTACTCGATTTCTGGCTCTGACTTCGTTGAAATGTTCGTGGGTGTGGGTGCGTCCCGCGTGCGCGACCTGTTCAAGGAAGCGAAGAGCGACCCTGCCGCGATCGTCTTCGTTGACGAGATTGACGCTGTTGGCCGCCGCCGCGGCGTCGGCATGGGCGGCGGTAATGACGAGCGTGAGCAGACCCTGAACCAGCTGCTGGTTGAGATGGACGGCTTCGACGGCAACTCGAACGTCATCGTCATTGCGGCAACGAACCGACCCGATGTTCTGGACCCGGCGCTGCTGCGTCCCGGTCGTTTTGACCGTCAGATTGGTGTGGACGCACCCGATATGAAGGGCCGCGAGCAGATTCTGCGCGTTCACGCCGCAGGCAAGCCGATCGCTAACACCGTTGACCTGGCTCAGGTTGCTAAGCGTACCCCCGGCTTCACCGGTGCTGACCTGGCGAACGTCATGAACGAGGCGGCTCTGCTGACCGCCCGCGATAATGGCAACGTGATTGACGACCGCGCTATTGACGAGGCAATTGACCGCGTCATGGCTGGTCCGCAGCGTTCCTCGCGCATCATGAACGAGCACGAACGTAAGGTCACCGCATACCACGAGGGCGGTCACGCCCTGGTCGCGGCGGCACTGCGTAACTCCGCGCCGGTCACCAAGATTACTATTCTTCCGCGCGGCCGCGCCCTGGGTTACACCATGGTCATGCCGCAGGACGACAAGTACTCCACGACCCGCCACGAACTGCTCGACCAGATGGCGTACGCGATGGGTGGCCGTGCGGCTGAGGAGATCGTCTTCCACGACCCGTCCACCGGTGCGTCTAACGACATTCAGAAGGCGACCGACACCGCCCGCAAGATGGTCACCGACTACGGCATGAGCGCCGTGATTGGTTCCGTGAAGCTCGGCGGCGAAGACACCGAACCGTTCCTCGGTGGTGGCGGCGCTTCGGCACGCAACTACTCGGACGAGACCGCGGCAAAGGTTGACGCTGAGATTCGCGCCCTGCTGGAGCAGGCACACGACGAGGCATTCCAGATTCTGCTGGAAAACCGCGATATTCTGGACCGCCTGGCGTACGCCCTGCTCGAGAAGGAAACCCTGCTCGAGCACGAGATTGCAGAAATCTTCAAGGATGTTCGCAAGCGCCCCGAGCGTGAGTACTGGTACTCCAAGCCGACCCGCGAGCGCACCAACATCCCGCCGGTGAAGGCACCGAGCGAGCTGGCGAAGGAATCCGAAAAGGTTGAGGAAGCACCTGCCGCTCCTGCTACGGCACCTACTGTTCCGGTAGCACCGGCTGCACCCGCACAGCAGGCACCGACCCAGCAGGTACCCGCACAGCCGGAGGCGCCGCTCACCAACCCGGACGCCGACCCGACCGTCGCAATGCCCACCCAGCAGTACCCGAACTACCCCGCCCCTCCGGCGCAGCGCCCGGAGAACGGCACCCCGAACCAGAATGGAGCAGAGAATGAGCGAGGTTAAGAACGCCGTTGACCAGCCGCGTATTGAGGCTGCCGTCCGCGAGATTCTGCTTGCGATTGGTGAGGACCCGGACCGTGACGGTCTGCAGCAGACCCCGGCACGTGTGGCGCGCGCCTACGCGGAGTTCTTCTCGGGCCTGCACCAGGATGCCGGCGAGATTCTGGGTACGACCTTCGACATCGCCCACTCCGAGATGGTGCTGGTGAAGGACATCCCGTTCTACTCGACCTGTGAGCACCACCTGGTGCCTTTCCACGGTGTGGCGCATGTGGGTTACATTCCCGGCCCGGACGGTAAGGTGACCGGCCTGAGCAAGCTTGCCCGCGTGGTGGATATGTACGCTCGCCGCCCGCAGGTGCAGGAGCGTCTGACTACGCAGGTGGTGGAGGCTCTGGAGGAGCACCTGAACCCGCGCGGCGCGATTGTGGTGATTGAGGCTGAGCACATGTGCATGTCGATGCGCGGTGTGCGTAAGCCGGGCGCGAAGACCGTGACCAGCGCGGTGCGCGGTGCGCTGATGAACGGCGCAACCCGTGCGGAGGCGATGAGCCTGATCTTCTCGCAGCGCTAAGCATTCGGGATGAGCATATAGCTATATGACAGGGGGCAGGATTCTAAGGAATCCTGCCCCCTGCGGTGTGCGGTCGCATTTGTTGGGCTGTATGACGGATGCCCTTGCGTGAAGGGCATCATCAGCTGTAGAGTAGTACCACTAGTACCGGCACCACTGCCTGATGAATGATTGAGAATTCTGAAGGAGTACAGGACCGGTCTTCTTTTTTATCTTCAGTAGATTCGGGTCTTGATACGGTGCGGGAAGTTAAAGAATTTAAAAGCTATGGTGAGCAACTAGCCATACTCGAAGGTCGAGGGATGGCTATAGAAAATCGTGAAGAAGCGATTGAATCTCTCGCCAAGGTTAATTACTACCGTCTAAGTGGATATTGGCATGCTTTACGTCAAACCGAGCGTGATGCGTTTGGAGAGACCACCCCGCTTAATCAGTTTAGGGATGGGGTACGTTTTGATGATGTCGTAGCTCTTTATGAGTACGACCGGCGTTTACGTTCTATTGCACTTCCTCATCTATCTCAGCTTGAAGTGTACCTACGAGCTAGGCTGGGGCATTTACTGGGAGAGATCGACCCGCTAATTCATGAGAAGGAAAATCTGCTAGATGTGGGACCGGCTAGGAGAGAAATCTGGAATAAGTTTGTCCAGATTTGTAGTGACTCTCTTCAGCGTTCTAAGGAAGATTTCGCTGTACACCATATAGAAAAATACGATGGTAAAGTCCCTGTTTGGGTGCTGGTAGAGGTTCTAGATTTGGGAGCCTTGCAGACTCTATATATGATTTCCCCGAGACGAGTTCGTCGTCAGATAGCGCAGGATATGAACTGTACCGATCCGCAGCTTGGAAGCTGGATACGTTCATTGAGAGGGATTCGGAATATCTGCGCACATCAGGCACGACTGTATAACAGGGTGCATTCCAAAGTTCTTCTACCGAGGGCAACGTCCGGTAGAAGAGTTGAGAGCCCTGAAATCCGTGAGGTTATTGACCTATTCGGGGTTCCTCAACGTGAAGAGAACCATAAAATGCGTAAGACTTTCGGAATGCTCACTCTCCTCAAATATCTGATGGACAAGGGCGGAATTGGGGATACGGAATCTCTGACGCAGATTCTGAAGGAACGCCCTGATATTTCCGTTCCTGGGGTTGATGTATCGCGGGCTATGGGCATACCGCAAGGCTGGGAAGAAACCCGTTTGTGGAGCTAAAATCTTCACGGCTTATAGACACGCTGAAAGGGGCGGAGGTGAAAACCTCCGCCCCTTTTCGCATCGCCAAAGCGCTCCGAGAGTGTGTTCTGAGCCGGTACCTTCCGCAGCCGTGGCAGCGTCAGCAGTGCCGCACCGCAGAAGCTAGACGAGCCCCGCCGCTAACGCTGCAGGCTACCCTTCGCCTCGCTCGGATTATCCCAACCCAGGGCAAGCGTCACGATCAAGCCCACGGCAATGAAACCGCAACCGGTTGCAGTACCGAAAGCAATCCAGCGCACGGCAGGAGCACCTTCAGCGAGCACAATAGTCACCAGCGCGGCAAGAGCCACCAGGGAGAGGATCCAAGCTCCGGTCTTCAAGTTCACAATGAGTCACTTCCTAGAGTATGTATGTGTGGGTGCGCGCCACCGACCGGGAACGCGCCAGGCACGGTATGCGTGCCCTCCCAGCATACCCTTAAATAGGTATCTGTAATGCAAATATTGCATGTTGTGTCCCCAAAATCGTCCCGTCGCTGTCCCAACCCCCGCCTCAATCCCCCTTCCAATCACAGCGGCAAACATGGGAGCACCACAGATTCGGTACGATAAATTTATGACTGAATCCACACACACCACCCGTGTAGCCCCCCTGCCCTGCGACGCGCTCGCCGCCGAACGCACCCTCGTGATGGGCATTCTCAACGTCACCCCCGACTCCTTCAGCGATGGCGGGCAGCACTACGCCGCCACCGACGCTATCGCCCACGCCGCCCGCATGATTGCCGAGGGCGCCTCCATTATCGACATTGGCGGTGAGTCCACCCGCCCCGGTGCCGTGCGCATCAGCGTTGAGGAGGAGCAGCGCCGCATCCTGCCCGTCATCGAGGCGGTCGCGCAGCTGGGCACCACCATCAGCGTTGACACCATGAACCCGCAGACCGCCCGCGCCGCCATCGCCGCCGGTGCACACATCATCAACGATGTGTCCGGTCTGAACGTGAGCGACGAAATGATTGAAACCGCCGCCGAACTGCAGGTGCCGTACATCCTCATGCACGCCCGCGGCACCTCCCAGACCATGGACAGCCTGGCGGAGTACCCGCGCGGCGTGGTCACCGAGGTTGTGGAGGAGCTGACCGGCCTGCGTGAGCGTTTCCTTGCCGCCGGTGTGCTGCCGCAGAACCTGATTCTTGACCCGGGCCTGGGCTTCGCGAAGGGCGGTATGCAGGACTGGGAGCTGCTCGCCGCCCTTGATGAGCTGCAGGGTCTGGGGCATCGCCTGCTCATTGCCGGTTCCCGTAAGCGTTTTATTGCGAACGCCCTGACCGCGGCGGATATGGCGCTGGCTGAGCGCCTGAACGCGAGCGGCTTCACCGCAACCGCTGCCGGTGAGGCTGAACGCGAACTGTGGCAGACGCTGTCGGAGCCGCGCCCGGCTCAGCATCGTGCAGCAGCCTCTGCGGCGGTGACTGCCCTGGTGGCGGCGCGCGGCGTGTGGGCTGTGCGCGTGCATGACGTGCCCGCCAGCGTGGATGCGGTGACGGTCGCCTCCGCGTTGCGTTCTGTCAGCTAAACCTCGCTCGCCGATTACCCGAATACTTTTTAGGAGACCCCAATGACCCAGGCAGATTACGCACGCCACGACCGCATCACCCTCACCGGCATTACCGCTAAGGGCTACCACGGCGTGCTCGATTTTGAGAAGCGCGACGGTCAGCCCTTCGTCGTGGACGCGACCCTGTACAGCGATTTTTCCGCCGCAGCCGCTACGGATGACCTGACGAAGACCACGAACTATGCGCTGGTGGTGGACCTGATTCACCGCCACGTGACGAACGGTTCGCTGGATCTGATTGAGACCCTTGCCGTGAACATTGCCGAGGGTATTCTCGCGATGTTTGAGTACGTTGAGGCGGTGGAGATTACCGTGTCGAAGCCGCAGGCGCCGATTGAGTTGCCGTTCGGTAACGTTGCGGTGAGCGTGTTCCGCGAACGTGCCGCTGAGGGCGGCCGCTAGTGGCGGGTAGGGCAAAATATGCACACCGCGCGGTGCTTGCGCTGGGCTCGAACCTGGGCGAAAGCGAAGACACCCTGGAGCGTGCCGTCGCCGACCTGGTGGCGGGCGGCGTGCAGCTGATGCGCGCCTCCGGGTTGTACCGTACCGCCCCGGTGGGTGGCCCGGCGGGTCAGCCGGATTTCGTGAACGCGGTCATTGAGGTGACCACTGACCTGGGCGCCTACGAGCTGCTGAAGCTGTGTAACGCAGTGGAGGCGGCGCATCACCGTGAGCGCCTGGTGCGTTGGGGTCCGCGCACCCTCGATATTGACGTGATTGACTATGACGGCGTGATCTCTGAAGATCCGGTGCTGACTTTGCCGCATCCGCGGGCGCAGGAGCGTGCTTTTGTGCTGGTGCCGTGGGCGCAGATGGACCCGCAGGCGTACCTGACGGTGACCCGGCGTGCGGAGCCTTCGGGGGAACGGCCGGATGAGGTCCCTGAGCCGCTGAGCCGCGAGGTCGTGAATGTTGCGGAGCTGTCCCGTACGCTGGTTGAGGCGGATGAAGACGCTATTAGCTATATGCGTGAGATGAAGGTACCTGATTAGCCTTAAATGTGGCACTCTGGAAGGTAGAGGAACCTACCGAAAGGAAACACCATGAAGCCCCTGAGTTATCGGGCGATTATTGTGGCGGCTGTGTGCGGTGCCGCTGCCGCTCTTATGGTGAATTCCGTGATGATTGGCGCCGGTTTTGGCGAGCTGAATTTTTCGTGGATGCTCGGCGCGGTGTGCCTGCTGGTTGCGGCGGGTGCCGTGTGGCTGGGTGTGCAGGTGGCTCGTTATCGTCGTATTCAGACGCGTGAGAAGGCGCCGCATATGGGCCCGATTCTTGCGGCGCGTGCGGTGGCGTATGCGCAGGGGGCCATCATGACCGGTGCCCTGTTGACGGGCTGGTGCGGTGCGATTCTTGGCTACCATGTGGCGATGGTGTCTACGCGCGGTTTTTCGGTGGTCTTTTGGGAGGTTCTTGTTAATTGTGTGGGCAGTGTTGCCCTGCTGATTGCTGGCCTGTGGGCGCAGCATTGTTGTCGTATTCCGCCGGAGGATGATGAGGATGCGGCCTCCTCTTCCGGTGCTGTCAAGCCGCGAGAGGGAGGAACCTATGTCGGCTCCTAACCAGAATAGTTATTCGCCGAATGATCGGTACGGGCAGGACGCCCAGCAGGGTCAGTATGGTCAGTACGGTCAGGGTGTTCAGGGCCAGCCTGTTCAGCAGAACCAGTACGGGCAGTACCAGCAGCCTTACGGTCAGCAGGTTCCGCCCGCTGCCGCCTACCCGAACGCGCCACAGCCGGTATCTTCTCAGCCGGTTCCCCCGCAATCTGTGCCGGAGCCGCAGTGGGTGCCCGCCGCCTCCAGCTACCTGACGGTTCGTTTTGTTCACACTATTTCTGCCTTGGCGTTCCCGATTCTTGCGGGTGTTGCCCTGTATTGTGCGGGTGCGTTCTTCGGCGGCCCGGAGGCGCTCCGCATCGCGGGCTTGGCTGTGGTCGCGGTGTTTGGCCTGTGGGGTCTGTGGTGGATTCTGACCACTCCGCGCCGTACTCGCGCGCTCGGCTACGCGCTGGAGTCGAATCACCTGATGGCTCGCCGCGGTATCGTGTTCCGTTCGATGAGCTCCATGCCGTACGGTCGCATCCAGTATGTTGATGTGGATTCGGGTCCGCTGGAGCGCATGTGCGGTGTTGCCCGCCTGACGGTGCGCACCGCGGGTACGACCACCGGCACGATGGTGCTGTTCGGTATTCCGCTGAACGTGGCGGAGGAGCTGCGCGCGGATCTGGTGCGCCGCGCCGATGAGCGAATGGCGGCACTCTAATGAGTACCCCGGTTCCGCCCAACCCCGCGCCGCAGGCACCGCAGCCGCCTGTATCTCAGACGCCGCAGGAGCAGAAGTGGTGGCGTGCCGATATCCGCACGTTCATCATGAACCTCTGGTTCATTATTCTGTTGGCGTTCGGCTTCTTCCAGAGCATCATCCTGAATATTCTGACCACCCCGCCGAATGAGTGGGGCGCGCGCCTGACGCAGGCATTCGACGAGAACAGCAGCTACCTCAGCGCGACGTACTCGCAGCTCATCGGCTTCGCCGTGCTCATACTGATTCTGGTTGGCGGTTCGATTGACTGGTGGTTTACCCGCTACAGCCTGGACGATTTGGCGATTCACCGCCGCAGCGGTTTTCTGTTCAAGAAGAACCGCACGATTCGTCTGGAGAGCGTGCAGAGTGTGGACATTTCGCGTCCTCTGGTGGCGCGTCTGCTGGGCCTGTCGGAGCTTCGTTTTGAGGTGGCTGACGGCTCTTCGGAGGCGCTGCACATCAAGTATGTTTCTGCCCGCAAGGCGGAGGTTCTGCGCTGCACTGCGATGGCGAGTATTAACCTGCTGCGTTCGGAGGCTGCTGGCCGCCCGGTCGATGTGCTGCCCGGTAGCATGCAGATTTCGGCGGAGCGCATGCCGGATGCGGATCAGCTGCACCAGCCGTTTGAGGCCTCCTACGGTGCGCCCGCACAGAACAGCACTCAGCAGGTAACGCCTCAGCAGGGCGCCCAGCAGCCTGCCCCCGAACAGCCCGCTGCATCCCCCCGCGGCGCTCGCATGCCGATGCCGGTCGCGGCTGACCCCTCGCAGCCGCCGATTTTCCGCATCTCGAATGTGCGTCTGATTGCCTCCATCATGCTGGAGCACCTGGTGTGGCTGGTGCCCGCCGTAGCCCTCATGGTCGGTGCCGCCGTCTTTGCCGCAATCATGGGTGGTGAGAGCCCGTTCCTCATTTTTATGGCGATGCTGCCCGGCACTTTCGCGCCTATGGTTGGTTACGTGGTTGCCCTATGGACACGTTTTGATGGTGCCGCGAACTTCAAAATCACCCCGAGCGGTCAGGGCGGCGTGACCCTGCGGTACGGTTTCACCGGCACGCACACGCAGAACGTGATGGTTGAGCGTATTCAGGCACTCGCCGTGGAGCAGTCCATTCTGTGGCGTGCGTTCGGCTGGTACCGCATCAAGATGACCATTGCCGGTATCGGTATTGAGAAGAACGACAACCAGAAGCTGGTGACCCGCAATGTTGCCCTGCCGGTGGGTAACAGGCAGGAGACGCTGATGGTGTTGCGTCTGCTGCTACCCGCCCTGGACGAGGCGCAGGCGCAGGTGCTGCTGGATACCGCCAACGGTTCGCTGAAGAGTCAGAAGCCGCAGGTTCCGGCAATGATTGTGACGCCCTCTTCGGCGCGCTGGATGGACCTGCTCACCTGGAAGCGTAACGGCGTGACCACGGTCGGTTACACTGCCGGTTCGGTGCAGGCGACCACCCGCATTGATTCTGATGCGGCGCGTTCGAGCGTTGGTGAGCATACGCGAGGTGACCTGCTGCTGATTCGTGGCGGCTACTTTATCCGTACGCTGTCGATTGTTCCGGTCAGCCGTGTGCTGAGTGTGAGCCGAGGTCAGGGCCCGCTGCAGCGTGCCTTCGGATGCGCGAGCGTGCATTTCGGTACGGTGCCCGGCCCGGTGCGCACGCTCATGATGCACTTGCCGCCGCGCGTCTGCGAGGACCTGGTGTGGTTGATGACGGTTCGGCTGGAGGGTATTGAGCCCTACTACCGTGTGCCGGAACCCGCGCTGGGTTCTGCGCCTGCGGCGAATGGGTACAGCGCGAATGGGTACAGCGCGCGCTAACCCGCCAGCAAAACTACAGAACGCGCCCTGCCGTCGGTGTTCTTCGTGACACTGACGGCAGGGCCGGTGTGAAAGGGAGAATATACTTAAAGCCGTGATACAGCATTCAAAACCTGCGCGTTTGGGCATTGGAATTATTTCAGCCGGGAGGGTCGGGTCCGTCCTCGGTGCGGCTTTGCGCGCCTGCGAGCACACTATTGTGGGTGTTCACGCGGTGTCTGAGGCTTCTCAGGAGCGCGCCGCGATGCTGCTTCCCGATGTGCCGCTGCTGCCGGTGGAGCAGATTGCTGAGCGTAGCGAATTGCTGATTCTCGCGGTTCCCGATGATGAGCTGCCGGGCCTCATCACCTACCTGGCGTCCTCGGGAAGTATCACCGCCGGTCAGATTCTGGTGCACACCTCCGGCCGTCACGGCACCGAGGTTCTCGCACCGGCGACCGCGCTGGGCGCTATCGGTTTGGCGATTCACCCCGCCATGACCTTTACCGGCATGTCCGTGGACCTGCAGCGTCTGAACGGCACCTGCTTCGCCGTGACCGGGCCTGCACCGTTCATCCCGATTGCTCAGGCACTCGTGGTGGAAATGGGCGGCGAACCCGTACACGTTGCCGAGGCTGACCGAGCGCTCTATCACGCAGCCTTGGCGCACGCCGCGAACCACCTCGTGACCATCCTGGGTCAGTCCCAGCAGATGCTCGCCTCGATTGGTATTGAGGACCCTGCACGCTACATGGGGCCGCTCGTGCGAGCCGCCGTGGACAATGCGCTCGCCAGCGGCGAAGGCGCTCTCACGGGGCCCGTAGCACGTGGAGACGCCGGCACCGTGAAGGCTCACCTTCAGACTCTGAATGAGTACTCAGAGCATGAGAAAACAGGTGATATTACAGACTCTTATGCCGCTCTGGCACACGCAACCGCAAAAAGAGCGCATAATAGAGGTTTGTTAAACGATGAACAACTGGGACGAATTGAGAATCTGCTGGGTGAGTCTTCGGACCGCAACCACCCCGGCGATATTGATGATTCAGCCCCCGAAAACAAGGAGTTCTCGTCATGACTGAGACTTCGATGCCCCGAGTCGTGACCACCATTGCGGATTTCCGCACGGCAATCACCGAAGCTCTTGCCGCAGCGCAGGAGGAACTGGACCGAGCAGCCCGCCAGGAGGCGGAGCAGAACGGCACCGCAGTTCAGTACAAGAACGCATCCCTGGGCTACGTGCCCACCATGGGCGCCCTGCACGACGGCCACGCAACCCTGTTGCGTCGCGCCGCTGAACAGAATGATGTAGTGGTCGCCTCCATTTTCGTGAACCCGCTGCAGTTTGGCCCCGGCGAGGATTACGAAGCATACCCGCGCACCCTGGAGGCAGACGCCGCCCTGGCCGGTGCCGCCGGTGTTGACATTATTTTTGCCCCCGAGGTTGAAGAGATGTACCCCGACGGCGACCCGCTCATCCGCATTTCGAGCGGCGAGCTGGGCACCAAGTTTGAGGGTGCGACCCGTCCGGGCCACTTTGATGGCGTGCTGACCGTGGTCAATAAGTTCTTCAACATTATTCGCCCCGCAGCCGGTAACCACCCGGTGAATGCGTACTTCGGTCAGAAGGACGCTCAGCAGTACATCCTGATCCAGCGTATGGTACGCGATTTCAACCACGACGTGACCATGCGCCCTGTGTCGATCGTTCGCGACGATAACGGTCTGGCGCTGTCTTCGCGTAATAGCTACCTGTCGGATGAGGAGCGCGAGTCTGCCCTGGTGCTCTCCCGCACCCTGGCGATGCTGCGTGAGAATTCGCTGAACCGTGGCTTCCACGAGATTGATTTGGACGGTGCGCGTGAGCGTATCAACTCCACTCCGGGTGTACGCCTTGACTACCTGGAACTGGTCGACCCGATGACTTTCGGTGAGCCGACTGAGGAGTCGGAGCGAGTGCTGGCACTGGTTGCTGCGTTCGTTGGCCCGACCCGCCTGATTGACAACATGGACCTGCGCTAAGCGTTCGTTCGTTTAGAAGAGTCCCCAACACACTACACAGATAGGTATCACTGTGAGCACTGAGCACACTGCCGCACCGGCGATTGCTGATATGTCCGAGCAGATGCAGATTCGCCTGGAGAAGCGTGCGAAGCTGATCGAGTCGGGTCGCGAGGCATACCCGGTGGGTCTGCTGGATTCTGAGGGTAACCGCGTGGAGCCCAACCACATTGAGGATCTGCGCGCCGAGTACGATCCGAAGCTGGCTGCTGAGGAGCTGAAGGCTGGCGACGAGACTGACCGTGTGGTGCATGTTGGTGGCCGCGTGGTGTTCGTCCGTAACACCGGTAAGCTGTGCTTTGCGACCCTGCAGGGTGGTACCGAGGGTAAGCGCATCCAGGCGATGCTGTCGCTGGCTGAGGTTGGCGAGGAGTCCCTGGCTGAGTGGAAGTCCCTGGTTGACCTGGGCGACCACGTGTTCGTGACCGGCCGCGTGATTGTTTCTCGCCGCGGTGAGCTGTCCATTATGGTGACCGACTGGAAGATGGCGTCGAAGGCGCTGCGCCCGATGCCGGTTCTGCACAAGGACCTGAACGAGGAAACCCGCGTTCGTCAGCGTTACCTGGACCTGATGGTTCGCGAGGAGGCTCGTGAGCTGGTGAAGAAGCGCGCCCTGATTACCCGCACCGTCCGCCGCGTGCTGGAGGATCACGGCTACATTGAGGTTGAGACCCCCGTTCTGCAGCTGGTGCACGGTGGCGCGACCGCTCGCCCGTTCCGCACCCACCTGAACGCTTTTGACCAGCCGATGACCATGCGTATTGCGACCGAGCTGCCGCTCAAGCGCGCAGTGGTTGGTGGCATTGACCGCGTGTACGAGATTGGCCGCGTGTTCCGTAACGAGGGCGTGGACTCGACCCACAGCCCCGAGTTCACCACCCTGGAATGCTACGAGACCTATGCTGACCAGTTTGTGATGGCTGAGCGCATGAAGGAGATTATCCAGAGCTGCGCGAAGGCTGTCGGTACCGAGCGTATTGAGACTGAGAACGGAACCATTGACCTGTTCGGTGAGTGGAAGTGGGTTGGCGTGTACCCGGGCCTGTCCGAGGCTGTAGGCGTTGAGATCACCCCGGAGACTGACGCTTCCGTTCTGCGTGAGATTGCTGAGAAGCACGAGGTGGACATCGACCCGAAGTGGGACGCTGAGAAGCTAGTGACCGAGCTCTTCGGTGAGATTGTTGAGCCGACCCTGGTGAACCCGACCTTCGTGTACGATTACCCGCCGAGCGCTCAGCCGCTGGCGCGTCCGCACCGTTCTGGTGCACCGCTGATTGAGGCGTGGGACCTGATTATTGGCGGTATGGAGCGCGGTACCGCGTTCTCCGAGCTGATTGACCCGGTTATTCAGCGTGAGCGTCTGACCGCCCAGTCGCTGCTGGCTGCTGCCGGTGATGATGAGGCGATGGAGCTGGATGAGGATTTCCTGCGCGCCCTGGAGCACGGTGCACCCCCGATGGGTGGCCTGGGCCTGGGTATTGACCGTCTGATTATGCTGCTGGCGGGCGACCAGGATCCGGAGCGTCCGGGTACTGTGGTGCGTCAGCCCGGTATTCGTGAGACTATTCTCTTCCCCCTGATGAAGCCGGAAGCCTAAGCTTTAGCTTTACCTCTAGGGTTTCTTTAACTTTGCCTTTAGGGGTGTTAGTGCGGCGGGTGCCGCGGATACGGTTGTATCTGCGGTACCCGCCGTTTTCTGCGCACTCTTTTGCACGGTGTATAGCTTCTGGGGTGGGGTTTTCTGTTTATTTGCACAGGTCAGGGGCGTTTTAGGGTGCTTTTTTGCTCCAATCTGGCGCTGATTTATGCTGCTCTATTTGCTCTGACGGGGGTTTCTGTTCTTATACACGAATGTCTTGTGCAGAAAAGAATGGGGTGCTGGGATAGGGGTGGAATTTCGCTTTTGAATAGCGTAGGAATGTATGGTGCGAATGGTCTAATGTGCGGGCTCGTACGGGCGCTATATTTCACTCAGATTGTCGGGGACGCCGGGGTGCATTATTAGGTGTCTTTGTCTCTGGGCGCTGTGTCTGCTGTCTGGAAGAACCCTGGAAGAATCCAAAGTATTTGCACTCTAAACTTCACTTTAATGTTCTTGTGGTGAGTGCAGATTTAACGGGGACGCACAGAAGCGATATATCGCTACGGGCGAATGGTGCATTGTTTCAATACTCAGAATGTTTTCGGAATCTTTAATATGTTTCTGTTACTATATGAAAGAAAATTAGTACATAAATATATCCGGCACACTATTTTCTCAATCCCGATAGAGGCTTTTGGGTTTACTCCACAGGATATATGCAACAGATGAGGAGGTGCCTCAATGGCACAGAAGGTTCGCATCATCCTTGAAGACGATCTCGATGGCGGCCCCGCAGACGAAACTATCCGTTTTGGCCTGGACGGCGCTCACTACGAAATCGATCTGTCCTCCGCAAACGCAGCTCGCCTGCGTGACGCTATCCGCCCCTTCGTAGCGAAGTCCCGCCGCGTGCAGGGCACCGCTACCCAGCGCACCCGTGCCCCCCGTGGCACCGCCGCTCCGGTCAAGCGCAACCCCGAGACCGCAGCAATCCGCGAGTGGGCTAAGGCTAACGGCCACAAGGTTTCTGACCGTGGCCGTATCCACCAGGATATTCAGGACGCATACTATGAGGCGATGAAGGCTCAGGGCTAAAGGCTCTCGGTATTCACGCTGTCGGAGGGTTTGGTGCTTTAGGGTGCTAATCCTCCGGGCGCTAAAGGCGGATGGTGATAACACCATCCGCCTTTAGCTTTGCCTCGGTATTTCTTGATATGTGTTACATATCTGCGGAGGGAGGGGATGTTTTTATGTCGCCCACCCCAATTAACTATTTACATGTAAAATATATTGATCCTTTGCTGAGGCTCGCTTCTGAAATTGTCAGAAGGAAGAGCGGGGAATCGGATGCGCAATTTGGTATCGAGTTCGGGCTCCCCATTTAGATTTCATGCATTGGCAGGAACACTAAAGGTGTTGGTGCATTAATCTCTTCAAAGCGGGGGATATGCGCTGTGATATTCACGCGGTCGTTGAGTCGAATATTCCATCGAGGAGGCTGGAATGTACCGACTGAAATTCTCGAATAATTGGGGACCCTGCATCTTCGGTAGCTCTTTCGGAACGTATTCGGAACGGGCAGATTATCTCTTGAGGGGACGCCGAAATGATGCGGGAATTATCCGGGAAATAGGCGCCGTATTATCCGGCAAATGTTTTTTGCGAATTATTGAAATTTCTCACTTAAACATATAAATTTTTAAAAATTTCTGCAATATATTCATACACGTGCAGGAAACAAGCGGTTTGGGTGTTGGTCTATGTGGCTTCTTGTGGGTTCCCCTCTTCTGCAAGCCCTCGTATCGACGCCGCAGCCCCTCAGAACCCACCCGTAGCGCCTCCCTGCCAGAAGCCCCGAAACCACCCCGAAACTGCGCCTCAAACGCCTCGAACAGCTTATCTGTTCTCTTGATGGCGAACAGATGCCCATCAGCCCGCCCTTTCGGCCGCGCTCAACGTACTCTTGTATCAATAGGAAAATGCAAGGAGTGCGTAAATGTTTGAACGCTTTACCGATCGAGCTCGGCGCGTTGTGGTGCTTGCCCAGGAAGAGGCACGCATGCTCAACCACAACTACATCGGTACCGAACACCTGCTGCTCGGTCTGATTCATGAGGGCGAAGGCATCGGTGCTCGCGCCCTGGAATCATTGGGCGTTACCCTGAACGCAGTACGTGAACAGGTTCAGGACATCGTCGGCCCCGGCCCCCAGGCGCCTAACGGCCACATCCCCTTCACCCCGCGCGCGAAGAAGGTTCTCGAACTGTCCATGCGCGAGGCTATTCAGCTGAACCACGGCTACATCGGCACCGAACACATCCTGCTGGGCATGGTTCGTGCCAACGAGGGCGTGGCAAACCAGGTGCTGGTCAAGCTGGGCGCTGAGCCCGCAGCCGTGCGCCAGGCTGTTATGGACCTGATTTCCGGCTACCCCGGCAACAACTCCGGCGATAAGGAAACCGCCGGCGTGGGTGCAGGTAACTCTCGCGAAGGCACTCCCGCGGGTTCGACCATCCTGGATCAGTTCGGCCGCAACCTCACCGCAGCAGCACGTGAGGGCGAGCTGGACCCGGTCATCGGCCGCCACAAGGAGATGGAACGCGTCATGCAGGTCCTCTCCCGCCGCACCAAGAACAACCCCGTGCTGATTGGTGAGCCCGGCGTCGGTAAGACCGCCGTCGTGGAGGGCCTGGCACAGGCTATCGTGCACGGTGACGTCCCCGAGACCCTCAAGGACAAGCACCTGTACACCCTGGACCTCGGCTCCCTGGTCGCAGGTTCGCGCTACCGCGGTGACTTCGAAGAGCGCCTGAAGAAGGTTCTGAAGGAAATCCGCTCCCGCGGCGACATCATCCTGTTCATTGACGAGATTCACACCCTCGTTGGTGCCGGTGCCGCTGAGGGCGCGATTGACGCTGCCTCCATCCTCAAGCCCATGCTGGCTCGAGGCGAACTGCAGACCATCGGTGCAACCACCCTGGACGAGTACCGCAAGCACATTGAGAAGGACGCTGCCCTGGAGCGCCGCTTCCAGCCGATTCAGGTTGAGGAGCCCTCTCAGGAGCTCGCCGTGCAGATCCTCAAGGGTGTGCGCGATAAGTACGAGGCACACCACCGCGTTACCATTACCGACGAGGCTATCGAGACTGCCGTGAACCTTGCGGCACGCTACATCTCTGACCGCTTCCTGCCGGATAAGGCTGTCGACCTGATTGATGAGGCGGGCGCACGCCTGCGCATCAAGCGTATGACCGCACCGCCGGAAATCAAGCTGCTCGACGAGAAGGCCGCCAAGCTGCGCCAGCAGAAGGAAGACGCCATCAACTCCCAGGATTACGAGAAGGCCGCAGGCCTGCGTGATCAGGAGCAGAAGGTTCTGGCTGAGAAGGAAGAAGCGGAGAAGGCATGGCGCGAAGGCGGCGACGCATTCGGCACCGTGACCCCCGAGGTTATTTCTGAGGTTCTGGCCGCTTCCACCGGTGTTCCCGTCTACAAGATCACCGAGGAAGAGTCCAGCCGCCTGCTGACCATGGAGCAGGAGCTCCACAAGCGCGTCATCGGTCAGGATCACGCTATTGCGGCACTGTCCCGCGCGATCCGCCGTACCCGCGCAGGTCTGAAGGACCCGCGCCGCCCCGGTGGTTCGTTCATCTTCGCCGGCCCGACCGGTGTGGGTAAGACCGAGCTCGCTAAGGCGCTTGCCGAGTTTCTGTTCGGCGATGAGGATTCGCTCATCACCCTGGATATGTCCGAGTACCAGGAGAAGCACACCGTCTCCCGTCTGTTCGGTGCGCCTCCCGGCTACGTTGGCTACGATGAGGGCGGCCAGCTGACCGAGAAGGTCCGCCGCAAGCCCTTCTCCGTGGTCCTGTTCGACGAGGTTGAGAAGGCTCACGCCGACCTGTTCAACTCGCTGCTACAGATCCTGGAAGACGGTCGCCTGACCGACTCGCAGGGCCGCGTGGTGGACTTCAAGAACACCGTCATCATCATGACCACCAACCTGGGTTCGCGTGACGTGAACCGCCGCATCCCGGTCGGTTTCCAGGCGATGGACGACGCAACCGCCGACTACGAGCGTATGCAGGCACGCGTGATGGAGAACCTCAAGGAGCACTTCCGCCCCGAGTTCCTCAACCGTGTGGATGACATCATTGTCTTCCCGCAGCTCTCCGAGTCTGAGATTCTGCAGATTGTGGACCTGTTCGTGGGTCGCCTGGCTAAGCGCCTGGCGGAGCAGGATATGTCCATTGAGCTGACCAACGCTGCGAAGGTTCTCATGGCGACTAAGGGTTACGACCCGTCCATGGGTGCTCGCCCGCTGCGCCGCGAGATGCAGCGCAACATTGAGGACGCCCTGTCCGAGAAGATCCTATTCGGCGACATCAAGCCCGGTGAGAAGATCACCGTGGACGTTGAGGGTGAGGGCGACTCCGCGAAGTTCGTCTTCTCTTCTCAGCCGATGAAGGAACTGGCTCTGGACTCGGTGCAGGAGCTGGACGAAGCTGAGGCTCCCGCAGCTGAGGCGCCTGCTTCCGAGGCTCGAGAGGGCCAGGGAGGAGACTAAGCCCTAGGTAGCTAGGTTTTAGCGCACTAAACGCCTGTGGGGCGGTGCCGGATAATTCCGGTACCGCCCCACAGGCGTTTTCTGTCTTCTAAAGGCTCTAGAAGCCCCGCTCAGGTGATTCTTAGAGCGAGACGAGCACTGCATCACCCTGGGTGACTTCGCGGGCGAGAGTGTCCGCCAGCAGCCCCGCGTAGCAGCGCTGCAGCTGTTCGGCGGCGGGGGAGAGCGCATACAGCGCCTTGAGCGGGCGGTGCACCGCGGCGGGCGCATCCGCGGGGAACACCAAGTCAGGCGAAGAAGCTGCAGCGGGCGAAGCCGTGCCGCCAGCAGCGGCTACACCCGCACCCAGGATGAGCTCGCGATTCACCGGCTCATGCGCCGCACGCAGCACCGCCATGACCGCCCCGCGCACCTGACGGTCCGTGCCGTGCCAACTCTGGCCCTTGGGGGTGTAGTCCGCCTCCGGCTTGCCCGCCGCAACCCAGGCGCACAGATCCTCCACCGGGCAGAGCTCGCAGGTCGGGGACTTTGCCGTGCAGACCAACGCGCCAAGTTCCATGGTCGCCGCATTCCACAGGCAGGAGGTGGGGGTGTCGGCGGGCATGAGCGCCTCCGCCAGGCGAGTCTCAGCCGCCGTCAACGAGCGGGAGGGTAGAGCCTTACCGGACACAGCGCGCGCATGCACGCGGCGGATATTCGTATCAATGACCGTGGCGCGCAGACCAAACGCGAACACGCTAATTGCCGCCGCCGTGTAGGAACCCACGCCCGGCAAAGCCAGCAGTGCCTCGTAGTCGGCGGGCACCTCACCGCCGTGCTGCTCCACAATCGCCACAGCGGCACCGTGCAGACGCTGCGCACGGCGCGGGTAACCCAGGCGGCCCCAGGCACGCACCGCCTCCGAGGCGGGCTCGGCGGCAAGGTCGGCGGGGGTGGGCCAGCGGCGCATCCACTCCTCCCACACGGGTAGAACGCGCTTGACGGGGGTCTGCTGCAGCATGAACTCGCTGACCATCACGCCCCAGGGGGTGCACTCGTCACGACGCCACGGCAAATCGCGTGCCTGGTCGAGGAACCACCGGTTGATTCGGTGGTGGAGCGCCTCGGTATTCGTGCCTTCGGGCAGGGTGGGTTCGGGGCGCGTGCGTGCGGTGCGTTTGGGCTCTGAGGTCATCCGAAAAGCCTACGCCACAGGGCATATATTCCCAAAACTGCATGAACAGAGTTCACTGTGAATCTCAGGGTTAAACCCGGTATCCTTAAAGGTATGTCTGAAAATGGTCCCGTTCTGCCTCCCGAAGTGTACCGCCGCCGTCGTATCGTGGCGGTTATTGCTCTGCTCGCTATTATTTTGCTACTGGTTGCCGGCGTGACCTCCATGGTCGGCATGATTAACGGCAAGAAGGACGCCACTGTAGCCTCCACTGCGACGCCTTCCGGTGCGCCCTTCCAGAGCTTCAGTGCTCGCCCCTCCGAAACTGCTTCGGCTACCCCGTCCGCTAGCGCGACTGCTTCTGCAACCGCGTCGGCTAGTGCTTCGGCAACCCCCTCGGTGACCGCTTCTGCTACTCCCTCTGCAAGCGTGACCACCGCCGCGGCAACTACTCCCGCGGCGACCCCGACTACCCCCGCACAGACTCCGAGCGTGACCACTGCGGCTGCTGTTGCGGCGTGTACCGCGAACGACCTGAAGGTGACCGTCACCCCCGCGAAGCGTGTCTTCGCGGCCGGTGAGCAGGTGTCCTTCCACGTGACCTACACGAACTCCTCGAAGACCCCCTGCGCTGTGGGCGGTGAGGGCGCGAACACCGGCGTTGACCTGAAGATTACCTCCGGTGCGGCTCAGGTGTACACCCGCAGCCTGTGCGCGGCGACCGCCGTTCAGAAGTCTGAGGTGGCCGCAGGTGCTGAGGGCGCAACCGACCTGGCGTGGGATCGTAAGATCAACGTTCTGGGCTGCTCTTCTGCTTCGACCGCTCAGAAGGGTTCCTACTGGGCTGCGGTGACCGTCAATGGTGTGAGCTCGGCTCCGGTGAACTTCATTATTCAGTAGCTCACTAGTTTTCGCCCCCTGAGCGGGCGCGTAAAGCCCCCGTGCTGGATATTCTCCGGCGCGGGGGCATTAGCTTTTGCCTGGTTATTACTTGGAGGCGCGGGGCTTGGCGAAGCGGCGCTCGCCCAGGTACCCGAGCAGACTACCGAGAGCGGTCCACTGCAGTGCCGCCAACAGCAGGGTGGACAGGTCAGTCACCTCAAAAGAGTTGGGGATGACCTTGAACCACAGCAACGGCAGGTAAATCAGAAAGAGAATGGGGGACGCCCACACGAAGAACGGGACCGGGCGCTTAGTTCGTGAGTACGACATTGTGACCTCCTTGGGGTGTCATGATGCTTGAGACATCAGGGAGCGGAGGGAACTCCGCTTTCACTACATCATAATGCAAAAGGTTCTCGTGAGGTCAGAAAAACCCCCGTGCCAGATATTTCTTCCGGCGCGGGGGCTCTCGTATGGGTCTTTTGTTAGAGGTACTTCTCCAGGCTGCTCTCCGCCATGCGGGACAGCTGCTCACGCACCGTGCGGGCACGAGCCTCACCCACACCGTCCACGGCACGCAGATCCTCAAGGGACGCCGCCATCAGAGCCTGCAGGCTGCCGAAGCGCTCCACCAGACGCTCAGAAATAGCGTTCGGGATGCTCGGAATACCGGCAAGCAGACGGAAACCGCGAGGCTGCAGAGGAAGCTCCAGGTCGGGGTTCTCACCAAAGCCGACAGTGCGGGCAATCGTGCGCAAATCTACGATGTCCATATCGTCCAGGTTCTGAAGCGCCTCAACGCCGGCGGTAATCAGTTCGTCGTTCACCTCGGGCAGGTAGTCGCGCAGAATCAGGTCGCTAGCGGTCATCTCGGGGGCGCGCAGCTCCTCCAGCTGTAGGGCAATCAGGCGGCCGTGCACGCCCAGCTCCAACACGTAGTGGCTGACCTCGCGGATAATGCGGTTCACCATCTCCATGCGCTGCAGGGTCATCGCCACATCGCCCAGGGAAACGCTCGATTCAATCTCCAGGGCAGACAGGCTGGAGAGCACCGAACGCAGGCGCTTCTTATAGCTTTCAAGGGTCTGAATCGCCTGGTTTGCGCGGGCCATCAGGTACTGGCTGTCTTCAACCATGTAGCGGGTGCCGTCAACGTACACTGAAATCACGGACATCGACGCGCTCACCGAAATCACCGGGAAACCGGTCTGAATCGCGGTGCGTTCGGCGGTGCGGTGGCGGGTGCCGGACTCGTTCGTGTCAATGGAAGCGTCCGGCATGAGCTGTACGCCGGCGTGCAGCAGGCGGGTGGCGTCGCGGTCGCAGATGATAGCGCCATCCATCTTCGCCAGCTCGCGCAGGCGGGTTGCCGAGAACTCGGTGTCGATGTTGAAACCGCCCGAAGACAGGGAGGATACGGTGCGGTCGGAACCGAGTACGATGAGCGCACCCGTACGGCCACGCATGATGCGTTCCAGGCCCTCGCGGAGCTCGGTGCCGGGGGCGATTCGGGCGATAGTTTTAAGCAATAGGTCACTATAATTCATCTGCACAAAAAACATTGTACCCATAAGGGTGGTTATTGAGCCAGGTCAGGGGCGGAACGGCGGGCTAAAGTGCCTCAAAAGCGAACGGATATTCTCGATATTTATACGGGAGTGCACGGGACTAAACTATCTGCATTTAAGAGTAAAAGTGTGTTCTGCGGTACCCCATTTCGCCGTGACAAAACACCGCGCACCATATCGCCCCAGACCCTAAAATAGACCCATGACCGCGCGCACGAAAAACACCAAAACCGCACCCGCCTACCGCTGCACCGAATGCGGCTGGACCACCGCCAAATGGGTAGGCCGCTGCGGCGAATGCCAAACCTGGGGCACCGTCGAAGAAGCCGCCGGGGGCACCCGCGCGCGTACTCGCGCCGCATCCAGCGTGCAGAAACCCGCCCAGCCCATCGCGGAAGTCGACTCGCGCGTAGCCGCCTACATGAGCACCGGAAACCCCGAATTCGATCGCGTGCTCGGCGGCGGACTCGTACCCGGCGCGGTCATCCTCATGGCGGGCGAACCCGGCGTGGGCAAATCCACCCTGCTGCTGGACGTCGCCGCCACCTTCGCGCGCGGCACCGCTCAGAATGCGGGGCAGAACAACCCGGCACAAAACACCCAGCCGCCGCGCCCGGTCCTGTACATTACCGGCGAGGAATCCGCCGCGCAGGTCAAGCTCCGCGCCGACCGCATCCGCGCCATCGCGGACACCCTCTACCTGACCAGCGAAACCGACCTCGGCACCGCTCTGGCACATATTGAGCAGGTTAACCCCTCCCTGCTGGTCATCGACTCCGTGCAGACCCTCGCCTCCGCAGAAGTTGAGGGTAGTGCCGGCGGCGTGACCCAGGTGCGTGAGGTCGCCGCCTCCGTGATTGCCGCCGCGAAGGAACGCAATATGTGCACCCTGCTCGTGGGCCACGTGACCAAGGAAGGCACCATCGCGGGCCCGCGCCTGCTCGAACACCTGGTGGACGTGGTCTGCCAGTTCGAGGGCGATAAGCACTCGAATATCCGCATGCTGCGCGCCATCAAGAACCGCTTCGGACCCACCGATGAGGTGGGCTGCTTCGATATGCACGAGGACGGCATCGCGCCGGTGCTGGATCCCTCCGGCATGTTTGTTTCGAGTACCCCGCACCCGGTGGCGGGCACCTGCGTGACCGTCACGATGGAGGGCCGCCGACCCCTGCTCGCGGAGGTGCAGGCCCTGCTGGATCAGGCGGTGGCTCCCGCCCCTCGTCGCACCGTCTCGGGTCTGGATTCGGCGCGTATTCAGATGCTGTTGGCGGTGCTGCAGCGCCGCGCCGGGCTGAACGTGGGCAAGCTTGACTGCTACGTCTCCACGGTGGGTGGCGCGAAAATTGCTGAGCCCGCCGCCGACCTGGCGTGCGTTATGGCGCTTGCCTCTGCGGCACAGAATAAGCCGCTGCCGCGCAAGCTCGCGGTCTTCGGCGAGGTCGGTCTGGCGGGTGAGGTGCGCGCCGTGCCGGGCATCCGCCAGCGCATTGCGGAGGTGGGCCGCCTGGGCTTCACGCACGTGCTGGTGCCCGCCTCCCCGGCGGGTGTGGGGGACGTGCCCGAGGGCGTGACCGTGCGTGAGGTAACCACCCTGGGTGAGGCGCTCGCGCTGCTATTCCCGCAGAAGTAGCCGCCCGCGCATCAACAGCATGGAGATAGCAAGAAAGGGGGCTCCCGGCTGGCGTAAATGCCGCCGGGAGCCCCCTCTTTGTGAAACCCCTCTGCGAAGCACCGCTAAGAGCGGCTTTCCTCCTCGTTCTCGTGCAACATAATGTTAATCGAACGGGTATTCAGTTTATTCGTGCGGTGGGCGTTGACCGCGGTATCGGTCATGTCGTCAACCACCATCGAGTCGTCCATATCAGTATCAACAATCGGAATGGCCGAGGTTCGCGGCGCATGCTGCGTGACCGCCTCACCCAGGGGCACAAGAACCGCCACTGCGTCCTTGTGGGACATGCCGGTCGCCTCCATAAAGTCGACCACAATCAGGCGGAGCATCAGCACCAGCGACTCGCCCTCAAAGGTTGCCACACCCATCGTGCGCGGCTCGAGGGTGCCTGCGAGCTTAATCATGCGTTTGCGGGCTTCCATCATGTAGTGTTCGCGTTCGCTTTCGGTCGGGGCAGACATGCCCAGGCCGAGGCTCTGCGCCGCGAGCGACAGCTCGGTCAGTGCGTCACTGAGTGAAAGCTGCGCGGCGGTACGCAGCTGCACGTGGTGAATCGTGGACGCCATGCGGCGGTTAAGCACGCGGTCGTTACGAATTGCCAAGTCCACCGCGGCTAGGGTCTTCGACATGCGCGCCAGCTCGCCTTTACTCTTGCGGCTATTCCAGGACAGCTCATTCATACCCTGCGCGGTAATCAGGTCGCCTCGGCACGCATCATACAGCGGTTGCAGAGCACGGGCATCGAGCAGGCTCTGGTACGCCTTGTTGTAGTCGTAGTAGCGGATCGCTTCGGAGGACAGCTGGAAAACCTTCGCGAACGCATCCATGAGAGCTTGGGCGCGGGCACGCGGGTTCTTACGCGGGTCACGCGGCATCAGGTACATGGCGAGGAACGCGAAGGCGCCACCGACAATGCCGTCGAAACTGCGGGTGAACGCATCGTCAGGTACGGGCAGTAGCAACGTGAAACAGGCCTGGAAGCTGAGCTGAATCGTAAAAATAATGCCCTTATCAATAAATCGGGCAATAATCACGGTCAAGAAAAGCACCACTGCCGCCTGCCAGGTACCGTGACCGAGCAGAATCAGCAGAAGGTCGCCAATGAGAATGCCGAGGGTCACGCCGAAGGAGACCTCAAGGATTCGGCGGGAATGCTTAGCGCCGCTCACATAGCCCAGGGATACGAGGGCAGCGACCGGCGCGAAAATGGGCTCGTGGTGGCCCAGGACGCGCTCAGCGAAAAGCCAAGCGCCCATAGACGCCGCAACAATCTGCACAGACTGAAAGAAGTCAGCCCGGACGCGTTCAACGCCCTCACGGACGAACTGCCGGGTGTTCTGTTCAGTAGTGCGTAGAATGTCTGCGAATCGTGCCATGGGCACCATCATACCGGCGCGTGTGCGGTGCACAAGGGGGTAGGGGAGTGTTGGGTTGAAGTGTGAGAGACCCCGTGCCCTGTACTTGCCCTGTACCCGCGCTGTAGCCGCCTTTTTCGAGGAAATCTAATAAAGCCGCTGTTCGAGCCCCTGTTACGCAACCTAGCCGCGCAGGCGGCGCGCCACCCTCGCCAGCAGACCCGGCTGTGCGGGTGCTTCAGAAGATGACTCAGGCTCAACGGTGACGGGGCGCATTTCTTCCGCACCGTGCGCGCTGTACCCACCACCGAGTGCGCGGGCACGTTCGAGCTGCCGGCGGTGCTCGGCGTCCCAGGAGTGTGCCCGGTCAGACATTGCCCACTCGAACCCCGCGGTGAGGGAGGTTTCGGTGAAGAGATCGCGTGCGGCACGGACGGTTGCACCCAACGGCTCGGGGAGCGCCGGGACCTGCTCCACGGCGGGGAAAGGCGCGGGAGCTTCTGCGTTGCCGCGAGCGTCTGCCTCGCCGTGAGTTTCTGCATCAGGCGCAAGAATCTGCGCGAGCAGGTAGGCGCGCTCGGTGCGCAACACCTCCAGCAACTCGGTACGGCGTGCATCCGATGCCACCGCAGCATGCCGCAGGGCAGCGGCAACCATCAGCTCGGGAACACCACCGGCGAGCATACCCAACGGCAGGGTGAACTCGCCCAGCCCGTACAGGCTCAGAGCGCCACCCGCACGCATCTGCGTGAAGGCATCCGGCACGAGGGCGAGCACGGGAATACCCGCTGCGGCGGAGAATACCGCCGGGTGGTAGCGGCTGGTCAGGGTGAACGCCGCCGCCCGGTGCACGGTGATGCTCTGGTCGGCGTGCAGAATCGGCAGCAGGGTCGCTGGGGTGGAGGGGCTGAGCCGCTCAGCGATGCGCTGGTGCGTCTGAATATCGCCGCTTTCGGGGTTCTGCGGGTCGCCAAAATGGCTCAGGAATACGGGCGCGTAGCCGTGCTCGCGCCACATGCTATCGAGCAGACACGCAATCTGCTGCGCCTGCTGTTCGGTGCACTCGTTGACGGTGACGCACACGTAGCGCTCGGGCAGCTCATCCAGCACCTGACTTGCGGAAACGCCCTCCGCATAGTGCAGGGTATGCGCCGGGGAAGCCGCCAGGTAGTCGGTGGCATCGTCCACGCTCAGGCGCGCGTCAATACCCCGCTCACGGCACCAAGCGAGGGAAGAACGTTCACGCACCGTCACCGAACGGGCGGTGCGCAGCATGCGCTCCAGAACCTGCGCATCCTCGGGGCTGAGCACCGGGCCCAGGGACTGGCCGGTCACGTACACGGGCACGCCCGCATGCTCGGCGGCACGCACCACGGCGGCGCGTTCGTAGAGTAGCCAGCCGTAGCGGGAGTTGAGGTTGCCGCCGCCGGAGACCACGACCGCGTCCATGACGGCAATAGAATCTGCGAAATCCACCATGCGCTCAACGGTCTGCTCCAGCGGATGCAGCACCTCCGGTAGCGCCTGCACCTGTGGCAGAGCCACCAGCTCGGTGATGGAGGGGCGTTCCCGGTCAGCGTGCAGCTGTGCCAGGATGCACTCGAGCGCCGCGAGGGTCAGCTCGCGTTCAGCCGGTGCCCAGGGGAAGAGGAAAAACGGCAGGTACTCGTAGGGTGCGCCCACCTCATGATGTACCGCCTCACGATTTGCCGCGCCGATATAGCGCGCCGAATGGCCCACATCGCGGGTCATGAGGGTGACCGCCGCGCCGCCTTCGGAAAGCGCCTGAGCGCTCGCGATGGTCATGGCTTCGTCACCCACGTGGTAGGTGTGCTGGCCGATATCGCCAATGACGAGCACGCGCGGTGTTGCAGAAGGCAAGGCTGTAGAAGAATGATTGTTCTCTGTCACGGTTACGCGCCCTTCTGCTCTGCCGACCCGGTCTCAGCCGACCCAGCCTCAGTACCGCGACGAACCAGGGAGCGCTGATTGAGGGAACGCTTCGCCAAGGAACGCAGCGCGCGGCCCGGGGCGCGCAGGTGCTTGAGAACCCGCAGGCGCTCCTCAATGCTCTGCTGGCGGCTCTCA